>ERZ887849.74-NODE-74-length-94275-cov-14.128635_pt1 | contig 94275 bp, 79 predicted proteins | sample MGYA00521267_ERZ887849 | MGnify/ENA primary metagenome ERZ887849 (study PRJEB32303, sample SAMEA104408601) | aquatic metagenome | biome: Brackish water; feature: Pelagic; material: water | place: Baltic Sea | collected 2014-06-06T16:11:00 | depth 2,863 m ...
CTATTTCTGGCCAACTCACGCCGAAGCCAATTGCCAAAATAACGAGAGCATGAATGGCTAACGCGGCAACCAAAGCTGGCGCAATGGGCTCACTCAGCTGTGCAGATGCCGAAAGCAGCCTATCAGCGGCCAATGCGCAGGCACTCAGATTCGATGCAGTCCATGAGCTTTGCTGCGATCCCTGGAGAGGCCTCAGCTTCTAGTTCCCGTAAACAGGTTGGGCTGGTGACATTGATCTCTGTCAGGTGTTCGCCAATGACATCTAAACCGACGAATAAAAGGCCACGTTTACGTAGGTCGGGTCCCACTTGTTCCGCAATCCAGCGATCGCGGTCGGTTAACGCTTGAACGCGCCCAGAACCTCCCGCGGCTAAATTGCCCCGGCTCTCCCCTGCTAAAGGGACTCTAGCGAGGGCGTAGGGTATAGGTTCACCATTGACCATAAGAATTCGTTTATCGCCATTGCTAATATCGGGAAGGTAAACCTGTCCCATGATGGTTTGCTGGCCGTTTTGCGTGAGGGTTTCTAGGATGACACTGAGGTTGGGGTCGCCGTCGCGGACCCGAAAAATAGAACTGCCACCCATGCCATCGAGAGGCTTGTACACCACGTCACGATGCTGCTGGTGAAAGGCGCGCAGCTGCAAGGGGTCTCGGCTCACAATGAGTGTTGGGCAACACTGCGGGAATTCTGTTGCGTAAAGCTTTTCATTGCAGTCACGTAGGCTTGCGCAGCGATTGACGATAAGGGTGCCGCGTCGCTCAGCGTTTTCCAGTAAATGGGTGGTGTAAACGAATTCCATATCGAAAGGCGGGTCTTTGCGCATTAATATGGCGTCGAGGTCTGCGAGATCTCGATCTTCTACAGCGCCAAGGGTATAAAAGTCACTGGCATTTTCACGCACCTCAAGGGGGCGCATGCGAGCCCGGGCCTGACCGCCATCTAGATAAAGGTCATTTTGCTCCATGTACCATAGGCGCCATCCGCGGTCCCGGGCTGCCCACAGCAGCGCGAGAGAGGTATCCTTCTTGTAATTAATGGCACTGATGGGGTCCATGACCACACCGATATCGCGACTCATGTTAGGGCCTCGGTAACAAAGTGTCGTTACGTTACGGCTCGGCGCCTTGCCATGCAACCAAAATGGAATAACTAACTATGGCCACGTTTTATCTGGTGTTCATTTCGTTGATGGGAATAGCGACGCTGACAGCGCTGATTCCCGGTCGAGCTTTGGGCTGGTGGGTGCCGCTTTGGTTTTTGGTATCTACGGCAACAAACGAGTTAGCCGTTTGGGGCCTTATCCTGCACTTATTGATGTTGGCCGTTGGCGTTACTTTTTTTGATCCCGGTGACCCCTTCGTGCGCTACGCTTTGTGTGTGTTGATGCTTTCTTGCGTGGGCACGCTGATTTTGTTGAAGCGGCATTTTGAAACAGGCGGTCAGCTAGAGCGTGCTTTACAGATTGGGCTTCCCCCAAACTTTGAGGAAATCATTCCTCACGAAAGACGTCGTCGTCTCAGTCATCAGATATCGGCGAAAGACTGGTTACATCCCCTTAGATTTGCACGCCATGGTGTAAAGAGAGAGAGAAACATTGCCTACGGTGAGGCAGGCAAGCGCAACTTATTGGATATTTTTACGCCTATCCGGCCAGGCTCTGATCGACCCGTGTTGCTGCAAATTCACGGTGGTGCGTGGCTGGTCGGCAAAAAAGAAGAGCAGGCACTGCCTCTCATGCACCACATGGCATCTTTGGGTTGGGTCGTTGTGGCCATTAATTACCGACTGTCACCTCGGGCCACGTTTCCCGAACACATAATCGATGTGAAGAAAGCGATCGCATGGGTGCGTCAGAATATTCATGAGTGGGGAGGCAATCCTGACTTTATTACGGTAACGGGAGGGTCTGCCGGTGGACATTTAACAGCCTTGACGGCCATGTCGGGCAACTACGCACCCTGGCAGCCGGGCTTTGAGACTTCCGATACTCGAGTGCAAGCTGCGATGCCGCTGTACGGCGTTTATGACTTTTGCAATCGCGTGGGCATTCGCCAAGGCACCCGAATTGACGACTACATTATGAAGAAGGTGATGAAAAGCACACCTGAGCAGGATCCAGAGGCTTTCGATCGTGCTTCGCCGGTTTGTTGGGTTGACGGTGAGGTGCCGCCCCTATTTCTTATCCACGGTAGCCATGACACATTGGTTTGGGTGGAGGAGGCGCGACGCTTTGTGGCCGAGCTATCGGCAGTGAGTTCAACCTCTTTGGTGTACGCCGAACTTCAGGGTGCCCAGCACGCGTTTGAAACGGTTCATTCGCCCCGGACTTCGCACTATCTAAATGCGGCGGCATGGTGGTTGGAATGGGCCTATGCCGATTGGAGCGCCCGACGTCTTCAAGACTGACCCATATCGCCCCAACGTGCGCCCAGTATTGCCAGAGCCACTACGGGCGCCGTCTCTGTGCGCAAGACCCTAGGGCCCAGCTTGAGGCCGATGAAGCCAGCGTCATTGGCATGACCTCGGTCAATGTCGGAAAGTCCACCCTCTGGGCCTACTAGCAACGCGATTGAACTGGGCCGAGTTTCGGGCAGTGTTCCCATTTCGCGGTGGTGCAAAAATAGCTTAATGTCAGTGCTCTGTACCCGGACCCAGTCTGACAGAGGTGTGGGATGGAAGATTGTAGGGACAGTGGCTCTTCCACATTGCTCACAGGCACTGCGAACAATTTGCTGCCAATGGGCCATACGTTTTGGAATTCGGTCGGCGGGAAGTTTTATGTCGACGCGATCGCTATATAAGGGCGTGATATTTGTTACGCCAGCTTCGGTAGCCTTCTGGATTGCCCAGTCGAACCGGTCGCCTTTGCTGAGGCATAAACCCAATTGGGTCGCCAGCGGTGATTCTTTGTTGGGGTTTGAAGCGCTTCCTATCGATACCGTTACCGCACGTTTTTCCAGGGCGCTGATCGAGCACTGCCAATCGAGGCCTGTACCATTAAACAGGGTAATGGTATCCCCCACTTGGGCACGCAACACTTTAACTAAGTGGTGGGCTGCTCCCGCTTCAAGTTGAACACTGCCACCTTCTTCAAGCGACTGATCGCTGTAGAGCCTGATCTCCCGCATCGTTGTTGCCACCCTTTAACAAACCAATGTTTTGAGCAATGGTACAGATGGGCTCAGCCTGATTCATCGTGTAAAAATGAATGGGGGGTGCGCCGCTGTCAATCAGTGTTGCACAAAGCTGTGAAATGACCTCAATGCCAAACTGGTAAGCACTTTCAGAGTCTTCAGCAAAATCTTCCATGCGCAGGCGAATCCACCGGGGTATCTCTGCCCCACAGGCCGCAGAAAAGCGCATGAGATTGGTAAAGTTAGTTATCGGCATAACGCCCGGGTGAATCGGTTGAGTAATGCCTGCTGCTGCGCAGCGATCCATAAAATAGAAATAGGATTCAACGTTGAAAAAATATTGGGTGACGGCAGCGTTGGCGCCGGCGTCTAATTTCGCCTTGAGGAAGTCAATATCGCGACTGTAGCTGACGGCCTCGGGGTGGATCTCGGGGTAAGCAGCGACCTTAATGTCAAAGTGATCACCCGTAGTTTCTCTGATAAATGATACGAGCTCGTTGGCGTAGATGCAGCGCTCGTCTCCGGTCTCATCATTTACAGAGGCGTCGCCTCGGAGGGCAACCAAGCGCCGTATCCCCAACTGTTGATAGTTCTCTAACAGACCCTGCAGTGTTTCCCGGTTATCTGAGCCGAAGCTCAAATGGGGCGCCACATCTTGTCCTGCCGCTGCAATTGCTTCAACAGCGGCCACGGTGGTGTCGCGAGTGGATCCACCGGCGCCGTAAGTGACCGAGCAGTACTCAGGATTGAGGCTTGCCAGTGCCGGTAGGGTGTCGTTTAAAAGTTTTTCCCGACCCGCAGAGGTCTTGGGTGGGAAAAACTCCAGACTGCAGTTGCCGTCCTTGGCCATCACTGATTTCCTAGTACTTGTAGCTGTCGGTTTTAAAAGGACCATCGACGGTGACGCCAATGTAGCTGGCCTGTTCTTCGGTCAGTCGAGTGATGACGCCATCGAAGCCTTTGACCATCAGTGTTGCCACTTGCTCATCGAGATGCTTGGGCAGTACTTCTACGGTGATGTTGGTGGCTTTCTCGTCTGCGGGCAAATCGGCAAAGCGCTTTGCGTAGAGGTGAATCTGCGCCAGTACCTGATTGGCAAAAGATCCGTCCATAATGCGTGAAGGGTGGCCTGTGGCATTGCCAAGGTTGACCAAGCGGCCCTCAGAGAGCAGCAGCAGGTGGTCATTGCTGGCACGATCACGATAGATTTTGTGGACTTGAGGCTTAATTTCTTCCCACTCCCAGTTCTCTCTCATGTAGGCAGTATCAATTTCGTTATCGAAGTGGCCGATATTGCAAACGACGGCACTGCACTTTAGTGCCTTAAGCATGGCTGCGTTGCACACATTGAAGTTGCCTGTTGAGGTCACCAGCAGGTCGGTTGTGCTCAGTAAATCGGTGTTGATACATTCCGGCGTGCCGTCGTTGATGCCATCTTTGAAGGTGGACACGACTTCAAACCCGTCCATACAGGCCTGCATTGCGCAGATCGGGTCTACCTCTGTAATACGCACAATCATGCCTTCTTGGCGCAGAGACAGGGCTGATCCTTTGCCCACATCACCGTAGCCAATGACCAGCGCACGTTTGCCTGCTAGCAAGTGATCTAGGCCGCGCTTAATGGCGTCGTTTAGGCTATGGCGACAGCCGTACTTGTTGTCATTTTTTGACTTGGTTACTGAGTCGTTGACATTAATGGCGGGAACTTTCAGCTCACCGTTGGCAATCATTTCGTAAAGGCGATGTACACCTGTCGTCGTTTCTTCGGTGATACCGTGAATACGCTCCAGCATCTCTGGATACTTTTCATGCAGCATGCCGGTGAGGTCGCCACCGTCATCGAGGATCATGTTGGCTTCCCAAGGCTTGCCGTCTTTTAAGATGGTTTGCTCAATACACCACTCGTACTCTTCTTCGGTTTCGCCTTTCCAAGCGAAGACAGGCACCCCAGATGCGGCAACAGCGGCAGCAGCGTGGTCCTGCGTAGAAAAGATGTTGCACGACGACCAGCGAACCTCGGCACCCAGTGCGACCAGTGTATCGATGAGTACGCCAGTTTGGATGGTCATATGGATGCAGCCCAAGATTTTTGCGCCGGCGAGGGGTTGCTCCTCGCGATACTGGTCACGTAAGGCGATTAATGCGGGCATTTCACTTTCTGCAATATCGAGTTCCCGTCGACCCCAGCCGGCCAGATTGATATCGGCGACCTTGTAGTCGGTAAAATTGCTAAGTTCTACAGCTGTGTTCATGAGTTTTTCCTTTCAGTAAGTTCAGGCTGAGGCGCGCAGCGCGTCGGCTTTATCGGTACGCTCCCAAGGGAAGTCGACGTCGTTTCGGCCAAAATGGCCATAGCTTGCGGTCATACGATAGATGGGCCGCTTCAGGTCAAGCATTTCGATAATTCCCTTAGGACGTAAATCGAAGTGTTCCCGCACCAAACGGGCTATTTCGACATCACCAATTGTGCTGGTGCCGAAGGTGTTAACTGATATCGATGTGGGCTCAGCCACGCCAATCGCATAGGAGACTTGAATCTCACAGCGTTCGGCGAGACCCGCCGCCACAATATTCTTGGCGACGTAGCGCGCCGCATAGGCTGCTGAACGGTCGACTTTAGAGGGGTCTTTGCCTGAGAAGGCGCCGCCACCATGACGTGCCATACCGCCATAGGTATCGACAATAATTTTCCTGCCGGTTAAGCCGGCGTCGCCAACGGGACCACCAATAATGAATTGGCCCGTGGGATTGATGTGATAGCGCGTATTGTCGTGCAGCCAGGCCTCGGGGAGTACGGGCCGTATGACATGTTCCAAAATCTCAGCGTGAATGTCGGCTTGGCTAATACCCGGATCGTGCTGGGTAGACAGCACCACAGCATCGACCCGCGCAGGCTTGCCGCTCTCGTCATAGGCCAGTGTGACCTGGCTTTTCGCATCGGGGCGCAGCCAGGGTAGGGTTCCGGCTTTGCGTAATTCGGCCTGCTTTTCAACCAGACGATGGGCGTAATAAATGGGTGCTGGCATGAGCACGTCAGTCTCATTACTGGCATAGCCAAACATGAGCCCCTGATCTCCAGCGCCCTGTTCTTTGTCTTGGCCTTCGTCGACGCCCATGGCAATGTCATGGGACTGTTTACCGATGGCATTAAGAACGGCACAGGAACTGCCATCAAAACCCACCTCTGAGCTGTTGTAGCCAATGTCATTCACCACGCCGCGCACAACTTCCTCGAGGTCAACGTGGGTGTTGGTGGTGACTTCACCCGCAATCACGACCATGCCGGTTTTCACTAAGGTTTCAACGGCGACTCGCGCTTGACGATCATCGGCCAAAATCGCATCTAAAATGGCGTCAGATATCTGATCGGCCATTTTGTCGGGATGTCCCTCAGAGACAGATTCAGACGTAAATAGTGAGTAATCACTCATCGTGCAGTTCCTTTTTTTTAGAGTGTTGGTCTTTGAAATAAACGAACTTGAATTTGAAAGCCATTGCGCTGAGCGATAAACAACTCAGCCTGACTTTCTAGGCCTGCTTGCTCGGCCCACTGGGTCAGTGCTGCGGGCTCAAAACCCAGCCATAGGTCTCCGCAAACCTCCCGAGCCCAATCTTGGTCATGAGGGCACAACTCGCTCACGATAAACACGCCTCCGGCTGCCACCAACTGAGCGCCATCGTGAAACGTGGCCTCGGGGTTGGGGGTATGGTGCAGCACCATATTGGCAATGACTGCATCGAAGCGTTGCTGCTGCTCGATGAGCAGATTGGCTTCACCCAAGGTAAAACATATATTTGTAGCTTCAGACGCCTTTACCTTGGCTTGCTCTAGCATGGCGAGGGAGTTGTCCAGTGCAACCACGGTATCGGCTCTCTCAGCTAGGTCCGCTAACAAGCTGCCATCACCGGGCCCGAGTTCTAATAGGGCGCGCAGCGGTTGGGTTGTTTGGCGGTCTAGTAACAGCAGTGTGGCCTGTCGGTAATCGTCCCAGGAGGCGATCAGTTCTTGCTGCTCACGAAAACGATGGCTGTTATCTTGAAAAAATGCCAGTGAATTTAGTTCACGCAGCTTTTGGACTCTCGCCATACCCGCAGCCAACGTCTGGGAGGGTGCTGCGATATCAACGTGGTGTAGCGCTTCGTCAATAAGTGTCGCGTGATGGCCTTCGGCCAGCTGCCGGCGGTAAAAGGTGACGGTGCCCTCACGTCGGCTGGTGAGTAAGTTGGCCTTTACCATCACCTTTAAATGGTGGCTCAACGCGCTTTGCCCTAGCCCGAAGATGTCGCACAATTCAGTAACGTTGAGCGAGCCCTCCTTAAGGACGCGCAAAATATTTATCCGCAAGTCATCGCCCAACGCCTTAAACAGCGTCGTCAGAGGGACAGCGCTAGGCCGGTTAGCCAGCGCAATAATGTTAGATTTGGTGGACATTGACCCGAGTTTAGCACTCCTCGTGCGCAATCATCAAAATATTTTGATGTAATAAATGCCCTCACCCTGTGTCACTATCAGAGGGCGACAAAGCACTGGCGTAATATCGAGGGGTAAACCGAGTGGATCAACAAGCGATGAAAGAGGCCGTAGCCTTGGCGGCCCTCGAATGGGTTAAGGCCCTTCCCAGCGACAATCTGGTTCTGGGCATTGGCACTGGAAGCACCGCCGAGTGCTTTATACGCCTGCTGCCTAGCATTAAAGGGCGCATTGATATCACGGTGTCTAGCTCTCAGCGCTCTGAAGCCTTGCTGGAGGCGTTAGATATTCCGGTGGGAGACCTCAATGGCGTCGGTGTACTGGACGCCTACATTGATGGCGCTGACGAAGCCAACGAACAGTTGCAGTTGATTAAGGGGGGCGGGGCGGCCCTCACCCGAGAAAAAATTGTGGCTGCTGCCGCTGAGCGCTTTTTGTGTATTGCAGATGCGTCCAAAAAAGTAGCAACCTTGGGAGCGTTTCCACTGCCGGTGGAGGTAATACCGATGGCACGTAGTTTTGTGGCCAGGGAATTGGTAAAGCTCGGTGGGCAACCGGTTTGGCGTGATGGGGTCGTCACCGATAACGGTAATGTGATTTTAGATGTTCACGGTTTGGCGATTGATCGCGCCCTGGAGACAGAGGCCACCATTGATCACATAACCGGTGTGGTTTGCAGCGGTCTGTTTGCGCGCCGGCCCGCTGACGTACTCATGCTGGGGACGCCCGAGGGTGTCGAGACTTTACAGGCAAAGTAAATCTGCCTAGCGCTTTTGGCGAGCCCCGCGATGGGCTGCAGCAGATGAAAATGGGTGCTGGGCAATAAGGGTTTGCCAAGCTGACGCTGCACAAAGGCCCAGGAAAGTGTGGTGGCTTAGGCGTTAAACACCTTGCCGGGATTAAAAATACCGTCAGGGTCGAATTGGGCTTTAATACCGCGCATTAGCGTGATTTCTGCTGGATCGCGACTGAAATGTAAGAAATCTTTCTTCAGTAGCCCAACCCCATGTTCCGCAGAGATTGAGCCACCGAGCTCCTGAACGACCCTGAATACATGATGGCTGACAGATTTACAGCGCGCTTGAAACTCCTCCACGGAGACCGTGTCGGGTTTGAGAATGTTGAGGTGTAGGTTGCCATCGCCAATATGGCCGTACCACACCACTTCAAGATCGGCGTAATGGCGCGCTACCAGCGCATCGACCTTACTCAGCAGCGCCGGTGTTTTTTGTACCGTTGTTGAAATGTCGTTTTTATAGGGCGTCCATTGCGCGATTGTTTCAGATATATCTTCCCGCAGGCGCCAAAGGCTGCGCCGTTGGCTCTCGCTCTGGCTCAGCACAGCATCGCGTACCCAGCCCTGGGTCATGCAGCCCTCGACGAGCTGTTCGGCTTGAGTCTCGGCTTCTGCTGATGCGTTCTCAAACTCAACCAACGCATAGAACGGATAGCGGTCTTTGAAAGGCGGTTGAATCCCCTGCCCGGCGGTCACTTTTTGCAGTGCAAGATCAGAGAAAAACTCGAAGGCGAGCAGCGAAAGCTGGGCCTGGCAGCCTGTCAGTACGTGCATGAGTGACGCCATTGATGGCACCCCAAGCACCATGACACGGGGGTTTTTGGGTGGATCGGTGAGCCCGAGGGTCGCCTCTACTATGACGCCTAAAATACCCTCCGAACCAATAAATAAGTGGCGAAGGTCCAGGCCCGTGTTGTTTTTAACCAGTCCTTGGTTGAGCTCGAGTAACTCGCCGGTTCCTGTCACCACCTTGAGTCCCGTGACCCAATTACGGGTCATTCCGTATCGAATGACTTGAATGCCACCGGCATTGGTGGCGATATTACCCCCTATTTGGCTTGAGCCACTGGAGGCGAAGTCAACGGGATACATGAGCCCGTGTTCTGCGGCGGCGCGGTGGATTTCCCCCGTGATGGCACCCCCTTCACAAGTGAGGCTGCGCCCTGCCTTATCGACCTGCAAAATTTTTCTCATTCGCTCTAGGGATAAAACCAGCTCGCCCTTGGCCGCCATGGCGCCTCCGCTCAACCCGGTCCGCCCTCCCGACGGCACCAGCTTGACTTGATATTGTCGGGCCAAAGACACGATGGTTTGTATTTCGCTAATCGAAATAGGTAGCAGTACCCCGGAGGGCGCGGGAGCCACAAACCGCGTCCAGTCCCGGCCATAATGCGCTAAGGATCCAGCATCGGTGAGAAACCGCTCTTCTCCCAATAGGGAGCGCAATGCATGAGTCATAGCATTGGGCAATTTGGCGATGTCCGCTGCCTGTTTTCCTGCCGTCATGGTTATACCGTCCTTTATTGCAGGTAATTCTTAGAAATGCCCGAGTGGCCCGGTACTCGGTTTGGGTAATGAAAATACGCCCATCGCCCATCGCCCATCGCCCAGCACGCTGCAGCGAGTCTAGCGTGGGTGAGGCTGTTTATAAATGCTGGGCGTGTTGCCAGGGCGCTTGTCCAGCCGACCAATGCGCAGCGCTCCCATAATAAAGCGGGTTGTGTAAACTGTGCTTTTGCACCGTCGGGTGGTGACTGCCGCACAGTGGTTAAGCTTCAGCACTGAAGGCCCGCCAGCAGTCACAGCTCGCAATGAGGGATATCACCTATGCCGCGCTCCATCATCGTTTGTCTTATGTGTTTATTGCCCCTATGGGCGTTTAGCCAGTCAAACCTTTTTCAAGGGCTGGCTGAGGAAATGACCCCTGAAGAGCGCGAGGCGTCGGGGGTGGGTCAACTTTCAGGCCAACAGCAGCAGTTTCTAAATGGCTGGTTGCGCGACCGGTTTCTAGCAAATGAGGCAGAGGCTGCTGTATCAAGTCCAACTACAGCAGGTAACGTTGCGAGTACACTGAGCGAGGTTGAGCAGGCGCAGGCGATTGAAGCTGAGGTGGAGCGTAGGGTCACTGAGGAGTTGGCGGCGGCTGAGGAACTCGAGGCTGCAAAAGCTCAAGCCCTAACAGAGCCCTTTGACGCCACGATTGCCGGCAATTTTTCGGGTTGGAACGGTAAGACCATTTTTGCGCTTGATAACGGTCAAGTTTGGCGGCAGCGCACGGGCAGCACTAAATACCGGCACACTCGAGGCGACAATAAAGTGCACTTTAAAAAGAACTTTATTGGGTTGTGGACGATGACCGTACTGTCCACGGGCCGTTCGGTGGGTGTCCGACGTATCGACTAACCCCACAGAAGGGCCGCTACAGGGCGCAAAATTCACAGTTGAATGGGTTGCAAAGCGTAAGTTCCCGCTCCTAAGCGTGAATAATGCACAAAGTAGCCTCAAAAGACTCTCACCTAATATGACAAATTCGTTACGCTGCGTTGCGAGTAATATGATAAATTCGTTTCGCTGCGTTGCGAATTTATTACACTGCGAGCTCGGTCCGGAGATACGAGCCGGAATGAGCGCTCTTAACAAACACTAGAACACATTAGATGACGAGGTTTTCCCATGAAGTCACTGCATAAGCGACAGCTTAGCCTTGCCGTTACCGCGGCTTTGGCAACCACGCTGACCAGCGGTCTGGCATTCGGACAAGACGAAGATATTGATGCTGCAGACGATACCGTAGAAGAGGTTATCGTTACCGGTACACGTATTAAGACAGAAGACGGCTTTGGTGCTACCAGCCCCGTTACCGTTGTAACGGCTGAAAACATCAAAAACTTGGGCTTCGTTAACATCGAGCAAGTTTTAAACAGCCTGCCATCGATCGAGACCAGCCAGAACAACAACATTTCAAACGGTTCATCGGGTACAGCAACGGTTGATTTGCGCGGTATTGGAACCAACCGTACCCTGGTCCTTGTCAACGGTCGTCGTATGACGGCGGGTGCTGCGGAAGAGCAGGCACCTGACATTTCACAAATCCCAACCATCGCATTGGAGCGCGTTGACGTGCTCACCGGTGGCGCATCGGCTACTTACGGTGCCGACGCGGTGGCGGGTGTTGTTAACTTTGTCACCCGACGCATGGACGGCGTTGAAGTTCGCGTGGGCTGGAGTGGCTACCGTCACGACAACAGTAACGGCTACATTCAAGGTCTCTTGGATGCGCGTAACTTCGACTATCCCTCCGGCACTGAAGGCCCAGACGGCGAGAACGACCAGATCGATATTGCCATGGGTATGGACTTTGCCGATGGCAGGGGTAACGCCACGGTCTACGCCAGCTGGCGAGAACAGGAAGAGCTGCGTCAAGAAGCACGCGATTATTCAGCTGGTGCCCTCACGGGTTCTGGACTGGGTGTGGGCGGTTCTGCCAACGCGGTTATTCCTAACTTCGATATCTACCCTTATGTAGATGGCGCTCTTGATTACGATGCCGGCAACTTCTTCGGTAACGTCAATTCCGGCGGCGGCCTCACTCCGTGGGATGGCACCAACCGTTACAATTACGCACCGATAAACCACTTTTTGCGTCCGCTAACCCAGTGGAACGCTGGTGCGTTTGTTGATTACAAGATCAATGACCACTTCACGCCATACATGGAGATGATGGTTTCAAGTGCTCAGACTCGAGCTCAAATCGCAGAATCAGGTACGTTCTTCGTTGAAGCTTACATTTTGGGCTTGGAAGACTTGCCGCCTGCCTTTGCCGCCGATCTTGCTAATGAAATACCGGGCTACGATACCTTCGGTATTTATGTGGGCAAGCGTAACGTTGAGGGTGGCCCCCGTTCCAACAACTTCTCAAACGATAGCTTCCGTTTGGCTGTTGGTACCAAGGGCGAGATCAATGACAAATGGTCATATGATGTCAGCTACCTTCACGCCCAGTCGCGTCAGAACTCGACGTACATCAATGACTTCTTTGCGCCCAAGATCACGGCAGTGTTGAATCAGGACGCTTGTGACGCTGGTTGTCCGGGTTACTCGGTTTTCCAGCCTAACGGCGTGACACCTGAGCAAGCAAACAGCCTCACAGGTACTGGCATGCTGAGCAGCCAAAGTATTACCGAGGTTATTAACGGCTACGTCACGGGTGATCTGTTCTCGATTGGTGATGCTGACCCCATCAAGATCGTCGTGGGTTATGAATGGCGCAGCGAAGACTTCGACCGCACCTCGGACACAGTCTTTGCCGAAGGCCAATTGCTGGGTCAGGGCGGTCCTACCCCATCACTGGGCGGCAAGTTCAACGTGTCGGAATTCTTCGGCGAAGCCAATATTCCGATTTTTGACAACTTGGTTGCTGACTTGGCATACCGTTACTCTGACTACAGCACGGTCGGCGGTCAAAGCACTTACAGACTGGGTCTTGACTGGCAGCCGATTGACATGGTTCGTTTGCGAACGGGCTTCAACCGCGCTGTTCGGGCTCCCAACGTATCAGAGCTTTATTCGGTGAACAATCTGGGTCTGTGGGCGGGTACTGACCCCTGCTCGGGGGCCAATCCAGAGTACACGGCTGCCCAGTGTGCGCTGACCGGTGTTACTGCTGCTCAATACGGTAGTGTCGTGCAGAGTCCGGCGGATCAGTACAACCAGGTCACTGGTGGTAACGTAAACCTTGACGTGGAAGAAGCCGATACCATTACCGTGGGTGTGGTGTTCACCCCCACCGACAATCTCACCGTGTCTTTGGACTATTGGAACATCGAGATTGAGGACACGATCGCAACAGTGGGTTCAGAGAACATTGTTCGACAGTGTGCGACCAACGGCGTCTTGTGTGACTCAATCACTCGGGGCCCCACTGGCAACCTGTGGCAGGGTGAAATCCCTCGCGTCTTCAATGGCCTGCAAAATATCGGTACCGCCATAACTTCTGGTGTCGACGTTGCAGCATCTTGGACGATGGATGCCCTTGGCGGTACCTTTGGTGTCAACCTAGCGGGTACCTATCTCACCGAGTGGGAAATTGAAATCCTGCCTGGTGAAGCATATGACTGCGTGGGCTTGATCAGTTCCCGTTGTTATCCAAAGCCTGAGTGGCGTCATACGATGACAGCTAGTTACGACAGCAACAGCTTCTGGGCGGTCACTGCTCGCTGGCGTTACTTCGACGGCGTTGATTACGACGGTTCGCTGACTAGCACGCGTTCAGAGGGTGCCGACGCGATCGTTCAGGATAACGTCTCTGGCTCAGAGAGCTATCTTGATATCAATGCGACGGTACGCTTCCTCGGCGACTCCGAGCTGCTCGTTGGTATTAACAACGTGTTAGACGAAGAGCCACCACTGGTCGGTGGTACGTTGTCCAGCAACGCCAACGCTATCGCTGGTTTCTACGACACCTTGGGTCAGTACCTGTTCGCTCAGGTTACCTTCCGCTTCTAAGGAAACGGTTGCACCTGGCAGCAGATGCTGCATAAATCAAAGCGGGCTTTATGCCCGCTTTTTTTTGCCTTGCTAAAATGAATTATGGAAAACGTTGATCAACAGCTGACCCACTGGCAGCAGCAAGTGGCCGCAGACGCCGATAATGCCACCGCTTGGTTTAATCTGGGTTGGTGGTCAAATAAGGCGGGTCTCTTCACGCAAGCGGTGAAAGCCTATGAGCAGTCGCTTGCTTGTGGCGTTAGCGACCCCCAGGAGGCGATGAGCAACCTCGCTTCCGTGTACTCAGAACGCCTGGCCAGTCCGGCTGCTGCGGCGCAATGGCTTGATCGAGCACTTGATACTTACCCGAACTACTATCCGGCGGTGTTCAATCGCGCTCATCTCGCCGAGCAAACCGGTGACCGCGAGTTGGCTTGTCAGCTCTTTGCGCGTGCTGCAATATTATCGCCAGACGATCCTTATGCACTGGCCCGCCTCGTGGAGGCCGATCCGGCGCTGACACTGGACTCGGCGGCCGGACGAAAATTGGAGGAGCTCGCAGGTAACAATCCCGATGCGCTCATGGCGCTGTATCGCTTACGGGAGCGGGCAGGGGATCATGCCAGTGCTTGGGGTTCACTTGTTCAGGCGAACGAGGCTGACAAGGTCAAACAGCCTGCATGGCCTGGGGCTCAATGGCGCAGTCTGGTCTTAGACCAGCTCCAGAGCAATCTTCCCTCAGCGGTCATTGGTTCGCCCGAAGAAGATGCGCCTGTCTTTATTCTCGGGATGTTCCGAACTGGGTCGACACTGCTTGAACAGATTCTTGCTGCTCATCCGAGATTCAACCCTCTGGGGGAGTCTGAGTTTTGGCCACGGGAAATACATGCCTTGGGTGGTGGCATGATTAAACCGGGAAGACGGCCTGACGCCAGTGAGCAGACGGAGATCAAATCGCGATGGAGAGAACATCTGGGTGACCGTCGCGCCTCGGAGAAGGTGAGGGTAACTGATAAGCGCCCGGATAATTTATTTCATATCGCTACAATCCTTGATGTACTCCCGGAAGCCAAGATTGTTGTCACCGAGCGTGATTGGCGAGATACCCTTGTCTCTGTTTATGGCACCCGTCTGCACCCCCAACACGGCTATGCAACTGAGCCGATGGCGACTGCTCATCACATCGCCCTGTGCCAGCAAGTAGCTGATTTTTGGGTGGAGGCACTGCCCGACAAGATACGAAAGGTCAGTTACGAGGCGTTGGTCGAAGATCCCGAGTCGACGCTGAGGGCGCTCTTTACTTGGTTAGATGAGGATTGGGATCCCGCGTGTCTGGATTTTCACACGCTAAATAATTCGGTTCGCACGGCGAGTGTGTGGCAGGTGCGCGAGCCGTTAAATAAAAATCGACGGGAGCGATGGCGCACCCACGAGAAACCACTTCGAACCTTGTTTGGCGATCAGCTAGACAGCCCTGTGCCGCCCAATTCCCCGGATTGATGAGTACCGGGAGTCGCTTTTCAAACGCTACAGGGCGCCGGACAGATAGGCTTCTTGAATCGCCCCTAGGCTGTGGGGGCGCAACTTAGACGCGTTACCTGCAGTGCCAAAGGATTCATAGCGCGCAATACAGATATCGCGCATGGCCACCAGACTCTCTTTCAAGTACTTGCGTGGATCGAATTCGCTCGGGTTCTGGGCGAGAAATCGTCTGATTGAGCCCGTGGATGCTAGGCGCAAATCGGTGTCAATATTTACTTTCCTCACGCCGTGTTTGATTCCTTCAACGACCTGCTCGACAGGTACGCCATAGGTTTCGGGTATTTCACCACCAAACTCATTGATAATGGCGAGCCAGTCCTGAGGCACCGCTGAGGAGCCGTGCATGACTAGGTGCGTGGTCGGAATACGGCTGTGGATTTCCTTTATGCGGTCGATTGCCAGGATGTCGCCCGTCGGCGGCCGGGTAAATTTATAGGCGCCGTGACTGGTGCCGCAGGCAATGGCGAGGGCATCGACTCCGGTATCAGCGACGAACTGCGCGGCCTCTTCTGGGTCCGTCAGCATCTGTTCATGGGTCAGCTTGCCGGCCGCGCCAATACCATCTTCTTCACCAGCTTCGCCTGTTTCCAGCGAACCCAAACATCCTATTTCACCTTCGACCGACACGCCGCAGGCGTGAGCCATCTCGACAACCTGCCGGGTGACGCGCGCGTTGTAATCGTAGTCCATGGGGGTTTTACCGTCCTCACCCAGAGAGCCGTCCATCATGACTGAACTAAAGCCCAGCTGAATCGAGCGCTGACAAATAGCCGCTGAAGTACCGTGGTCTTGGTGTACGCACACAGGAATATGCGGAAATTCCTCCATTGCGGCATCCATTAGCGCTTTTAGAAAGGGGGCTCCGGCATATTTTCGAGCTCCGGCACTTGCCTGCATGATCACCGGCGAATCGGTGGCGTCAGCGGCTTCCATAATGGCCCGGGTTTGCTCGAGATTGTTGACGTTGAACGCGGGTACGCCGTATTGATACTCGGCTGCGTGGTCGAGTAACTGTCTGAGGCTGATCAGTGCCATGGTTGTGCTCCTTTTGTTTCATTCTTTATCGCACTGTGGGTCTTTATGCGAGAATTTGCGGTAATGGCTATGGTGTTCTTCGAACAAACTCATTTAGTTACTGGTGAGCGCGCTCTTCGAGTATGGCCACAGCAGGTAAAATTTTGCCTTCAACGTATTCGAGAAAAGCACCTCCACCGGTGGAGATATAGGATACCCGGTCACTTATCCCAAATTGATCAATAGCGGCTAGTGTATCGCCACCCCCAGCCAGAGAAAAAGCGTTTGATGCTGCCACGCCCTTGGCCAGCTCCGCAGTGCCATGTGAAAACGATTCAAACTCAAAAACGCCGACAGGACCATTCCAGAGAATGGTTTGGGCGTGCTTTAGCTGTTCTACCATAGCCGCCGCAGACTGGGGTCCGACGTCGAGAATCATGTCATCTTCGGCAACGTCACTAGCCAACTTAAGGGTCGCCTCGGCGTTTTCACTGAAGTCCTTCGCGACAACGACATCGAGTGGCAGGGGAATGTGGCTTTTTTGCATCAGCTCGCGCGCGGTATCAATAAGATCGGGCTCATGAAGGGAGCGGCCTACGGGGTAACCCGCTGCCGCTAGGAAGGTATTGGCAATACCCCCGCCCACAATCAGGCTGTCACAGGTGTTCGCCAGCTGCTCAAGTACGGCGAGTTTGGTCGACACCTTCGAGCCACCGACAATGGCCAACATCGGACGTGCGGGTTGTGCCAACGCGCTTTTCAATGCCAATAATTCTGCTGCAAGTAGCGGCCCCGCGCAGGCTACAGGGGCAAATTGGGCAACGCCGTGGGTCGATGCTTGAGCTCGATGGGCGGTGCCGAAGGCGTCCATGACAAAGACATCGCATAGCGCTGCGTAGCGCTGCGCAAGCGCTTCTGAATTCTTCTTCTCTCCGGCGTTGAAGCGCACGTTTTCCAGCAAAAGCACGTGGTCTTCCCTGGGCGTCGCCTGCTCCCAGTCTTTGATCAGCTCAACAGGTACCCCCAGAAGCTCGCTCAACCGATGAGCAACCGGTGCGAGGGAAAAGTGATCTTCCCAAACCCCTTCTTCTGGCCGCCCTAAATGAGACATCAGCATAACGGCTGCGCCAGACTTGAGCGCTTGCCGAATGGTTGGCAGCGTTGCCAGTAAGCGTGCGTCGCTGGTAACGCATCCGTTCTTAATGGGCACATTGAGATCCTCGCGGATCAGTACCCGCTTTCCACTAAGATCAAGCTCGTGCATTAGCCTCATGGCAGACTCCTGGTTGGGTTTCAGCGCTTAATTAGCGTACCCACGTATTGAACAATATCGAGCAGTCGCTGGGCATAGGCCCATTCATTATCAAACCAAACCAGTACTTTGACCAAGCGATCTCCTGCAACTTGAGTTTGGCTGGCATCTATTACACCGGAACAGCTCTCACCGTTGAAGTCGCAGGAAGCCAGAGGCTCAGTCGCAATACCTAGAATGCCGGCAAGACTACCTTCTGCAGCAGCAACAAGCGCATGGTTCACCGAAGCTGCGTCACAGCGCAGTTGTGTCTGCAGGGTTATATCAAGTGCCGAGACATTGAGGGTGGGCACTCGTAGTGCGTGTGCGGTGAGCTTGTTTGCCAGCTTGGGTAAGATTCTGGGAATTCCTACCGCCAACCCGGTATCCACCGGAATAATCGAGTGGAAAGCGGCTCGGGTTTTGCGCAAGTCCGTGTGATGGTAGGCGTCTAGCACTGGCTGGTCGTTCATTGCCGAGTGCACCGTGGTGATCGTGCCGGCCTCGATGCCAAAGGCATCATCAATAATTTTTAGCACCGGGCAGAGTGCGTTAGTGGTACAGGATCCCGCCGAAATAACCCGGTGATCAGCGTGCAGTTCTGATTGGTTGAGACCCCAAACAATGGTGGCGTCTACATCAGACTGTGCTGGTTGAGAGAACAAAACACGGCGCGCGCCACTGCTAATATGTTGCTCTGCCGTTAACCGGTCGCTAAACGCCCCCGTACTTTCAATAACAAGATCAATCTCAAGGTCGCGCCATGGCAGGTTGTCTATCTGCGCCTGGCGCAGCAGCGCAATACGTTGTCCATTGACCTGAAGCGAATCATCAGTTCCCGTAACCGTGCCTGGAAAGCGACCGTGTGTTGAATCGTATCGCGCTAAGTGGGCCACAGTCTCTGGGTCGGCAATTTCATTGATCGCGGCGATCTCAACAGTTTCATGCAGCGACTGTCTTGCCGTCCAGGCACGCAAAACAGTGCGCCCTATCCGCCCGAAGCCATTGATGGCGATGCGTTGTTTCATGGGTATGTAAGCCGTGCTCAGTGAGCGCTAGTCAAGAAATACGTCTTCCACTGCCGCGATAACGTTTTCGACGGTAAAACCGAAGTGGGCCATGAGTTCACCCCCGGGTGCAGATTCACCGAAACTTTGCATGCCAACAACCCGGCCATCAAGACCCACAAACTTAAACCAATAGTCGGCATGCGCGGCTTCCACCGCAACCCGTGCCAGTACGTCACTGGGCAATACGGATTCACGGTAGCTGACATCTTGCGCCATAAAGCGTTCGGCACAGGGCATAGAGACCACTCGAATACCTCGGCCCTTTTCGGTTAAGGATTGTGCGGCAGCCACCGCAAGACTCACCTCAGAACCCGTTGCAATAATAATGGCATCGAGCTCACCCTCCTCCGTAATCAAGGTGTACCCGCCGCGCTCTATGGCTTTGATGCCCGCTTCCTCGCGGTGTTGGTGCGCCAAGGTCTGCCGTGAAAAAATAAGGGCTGCAGGCCCGTCTTCGCGCAGCACCGCCATCTTCCAAGCTACCGCAGACTCTACCGTGTCGCAGGGGCGCCAGGTCTCGAGATTGGGTGTACTGCGAAGCGCAGTGAGCTGCTCGACAGGTTGATGCGTGGGCCCATCTTCACCCAGACCTATCGAGTCGTGGGTGTACACAAATAACACCCTTTGGCGCATGAGTGCTGCCATGCGAACAGCGTTTCGGGCGTACTCCATGAAGATAAGGAAAGTGGCGCCGTAAGGGATGAAGCCTTTATGCAAGGCGATACCGTTCATCATGGCGGACATCGCAAATTCACGGACACCGTAGTAAACGTAATTGCCCGAGGCGTCGGCTGCTGTGACGCCTTTGGAGCCCTGCCAAAGTGTCAGGTTAGAGCCAGCGAGGTCAGCTGAGCCACCCAGCATCTCGGGTAGCAAGGGTCCTAGAGCGTTAAGGGTTTGCTGTGATGCTTTTCTTGAGGCCATGTCTGTAGCAGCCTCGGCACACTGGGCAATGTAATCGTCAACTTGTGCCTCAAACCCGGCAGGAAGCGCACCTGCTAACCTTCTTGTCAGTTCTTCGGCTTGCTCAGGCGCGGCCTTTGCGAAGTCGGCAAATCTTGCCTGCCAGTCTTGCTCTTGCTCGGCACCACGTGTCCGTGCGTTCCAGCCGTCGTAGACAGCGTCAGGAATTTCAAAGGGCCCGTGTTCCCACCCCAAGGCAGTTCGGGTCGCTGCAATTTCATCGGCGCCCAGTGGAGCACCGTGACATGACTCAGTACCCTGCTTATTCGGCGCACCTTTGCCGATAATGGTGCGGCAGCAAATGAGGGTTGGTCTTTCTTCATCCTGCAGCGCGAGATCGATCGCTGCGCTGATACTCGCAGGGTCGTGGCCATCGACGTTTGGAATGACTTGCCAGCCATAACTTTCGAAGCGCTTCGTCGTATCGTCGGTGAACCAGCCGGTAACCTCGCCATCAATGGAAATACCATTGTCGTCATAAAAAGCGACGAGCTTGCCTAACCCAAGTGTCCCTGCGAGGGAGCAAGCTTCATGAGAGATTCCCTCCATCAGGCAGCCATCTCCGAGAAATGCCCAGGTTCGGTGATTAATGAGTTGATGCTTTTCTGTATTGAATTGGGCTGCAAGGGTCTTTTCGGCCAATGCCATACCGACGGCGTTTGCCAAACCCTGACCTAAAGGACCGGTTGTTGTTTCTACTCCGGGTGCATAGCCATACTCGGGGTGACCGGCGGTTTTGGCATGAAATTGTCGAAAGTTTTTTAGATCTTCAATGGTCAGGTTGTACCCCGAAAGATGTAGCAAACTGTACAGCAGCATGGAGCCATGGCCATTGGAGAGCACAAAACGATCGCGGTCGGGCCACTCGGGATTGTTGGGATTGTGTTTGAGGTAGCCATTCCAAAGAACCTCTGCGATGTCCGCCATACCCATAGGGGCACCTGGGTGACCACTATTGGCCGCTTGCACGGCATCCATACTTAACGCCCTGATGGCATTGGCGAGTTGCAAGCGTGACGTCATAGTGACTCCGAGGGGTTAAGGGGGCAAAAGCGGTATTGTCGGCGATGCAACGGCCTCGGGCAAATGAAACTCGACGGCATCATGACGTAATTGCCGATTTACACGTATTATCCCCCCTCGACTCCCGCGGGAAAGCGGCCATGACAGATGCTTACATCAAACGAATCTTAAATGCTCGCGTCTATGACGTGGCGCATGAAACACCATTGAGTGATGCGCCCTTGATGACGCGGCGCCTGGGCAATCAGATATTTTTGAAACGAGAAGATCTCCAGCCTGTTTTTTCATTCAAGTTGCGCGGCGCGTATAACAAGATGATCAACCTAGATGAGGCCTCTCGTCGTAAAGGGGTGGTGGCTGCCTCTGCGGGAAACCACGCGCAAGGTGTGGCACTGGCTGCCCAGAAATTATCAGTTAAGGCCAAAATTGTGATGCCGCTAACCACCCCAGCCATTAAAGTCGACGCGGTGCGAAACTACGGGGCCTCGGTGATTTTGCATGGTGATACCTTCGATGAGGCGGCCCAGCTCGCTGCTGAAATCGTTGATGCCGAGGGGATGACTTTCCTTCACCCTTTTGATGACCCTGATGTTATTGCCGGTCAGGGTACCGTTGCCGTTGAGTTATCCAGGCAGGCCCCGGCTCCTCTGGACTATGTTTTTGTTTGCGTCGGTGGCGGCGGGTTAATTGCAGGTATGGCGACTTACCTGCGTTATGTTTGGCCGAAAACCCAAATCATTGGCGTTGAGCCCGAAGACGCAGCCTGCGTTCGTGCGGCTCTTGATAAAGGTAGGCGGGTTCGCTTGCGTGAAGTCGGCTTATTTGCCGATGGCTGTGCCGTTGCTCAAGCGGGTAAAGAAACCTTGCGCCTCATCAAAAGGCACGTTACCGATGTCATCACAGTGAGCACCGACGAGATATGCGCAGGCGTTAAGGATATCTTCGAAGATACCCGTGCAATTGCTGAACCAGCAGGGGCCTTAGCGGTGGCGGGCATGAAGAAATATGTAGAACAATATGGCATTGAGGGGGCCACCATGGCGGCCACAGTAAGTGGCGCCAATACAAACTTTGATCGTCTGCGCTATATCTCTGAGCGCACTGAAATAGGCGAGCGAAGAGAGGCCGTTATTTCGGTCACTATTCCTGAGCGCGCAGGGGCTTTTCGTCGGTTCTGTAATGAGTTGGGTAAGCGCAATATCACGGAGTTCAACTATCGGTATGTCCATGATCACTCGGCGCAAGTTTTTGTGGGCCTGTCAGTCACCCCAAACAGCACAGATCTGCAGCAGCTGACCCTCAAGCTTGAGAAAAAAGGCTATACGATTGACAACCTTACCGACAATGAAACAGCGAAGCTTCATGTTAGACACATGGTGGGTGGTCAGGCGCCCTGCGATTTGGGCACTGAGCTGGTATTTAGAGTGCAATTTCCCGAGCGGCCTGGCGCCTTACTCAAGTTCTTAAATGCCCTCGGTAACGACTTTGATATTTCCTTGTTTCACTACCGAAACCATGGCGCAGCCTACGGCAGAATTCTGGTGGGTTTCAGGTTGGCGGATGGCCGCCGTTCTGCCCTGTTGAAGGTCTTGGCCGATGTAGGCTACCCCCATTGGGAAGAAACAAACAATTCGGCGTATCAGGCTTACCTCAAGCCCAGCGCACCCTCTGGAAATTAATTTTGTGAAATATTGACAAAATAGGGTTGATGGCGCATTCTGCAGGCTAAGTTGTGACACGCATCACCTTTTGGCACAAGCGCAGTCACTGGAAGTTATTTTTAAAAGGCTGAAGCGCTATGGGGCACAAAAGACCCGACATTCTGTTGATTATTGCTCTCGTGGTGGTTTTGGGCGCTGTTACGGGTTCGTTCATAACAGACGCTGCGCCCAGTACTAGCATGGCGCCCCAGCAGGCAGGCATTATTGTTCAGTAACAGCCCTCTTCACCGGCGGTCTTTAAAAGATTTCAAACCCCGACTCTGACAGGAACGCTTGCATCCGCACGTCATGTTGCTCCCCAGGCAGGTCCGCTACCTTTTGAAAGTTGAACCCTAACCCGCATTTGAAACCCACTGCTCCCGCGAGCAAGCGATCGTAGTAACCCCCCCCATAACCCAGCCGAGTCCCGTATTGGTCACAGGCCAGCAGCGGTACAAGAAAGAAATCTATCGTTGCTACGGGTATGGTTTCTGCGGTGGCTGGAGGTTCGGCGATGCCGTAATGGCCAATCTCAAACGCGTCTGTGGTCGTAGGGGCTTTGAACACCATTTCTCCAGCGCCCAGGACACGAGGAAAAACGACAGTTTTACCCAATTCTTTAGCAGCCTCTTCAATCAGAGTTGGGGTCTGTTCTGAGCCTGTTTGGCAATAGCTCGCTATGGTTGAAGCGTCTATCCAGACGGAGGAAGCGGTTAGTGCTTCAAGTAGGGGCGGCAAAGCCCGGGGCCCTTGCTGGTCCCGCAGCTGCCGCATGTCACGGCGCCAATCGGTCTTGGGCTTGGTGGCGCTCATGGCATGACCCTTGTTGGAAGGCAACCCAACGTACCGCTGACGGTGTCGCCCTTGAACCCTGAGGCTCAAGGTGGTGACCGCCGTGCTGCATCAGGCTCTCCGGTCAGGCCGGATTTGCGCAACAACAGCGTACGGTGGTCCCCGGGTGTAGCATTATCGGCTCGAGGACTGACTGTCTGGCTAATACGCCAGGCTGCGCCCACAGTATAACGGAAAGGTGTTAGTTGATTTCCAGTTGTTTTAACTGGTAGAGAGCCTCATCTAATTTGCTCGCTAAGGTCTTGAGTCGATCTTCATGCCCATCAAACGGTTTCGGCGCTTGGCCTCCCCGAAGGCCGAGAACTTCATGGCTTAAGTTGAGGGCTGCCATAATGGCTACCCGCTCTAAGCCAATCACTTTCCCCGTCGCACGAATATCACGCATTTGTTCATCGAGGTGGTGTGCGGCAGATAAAAGTTCAGTTTCCTGCTCTGGTGGGCAGGCGACTTGGTACTCTTTATCGAGAATTTCTACTGTTAAGCTGGGTGTGCGACTCATACCCCGCCCTCAATTTTCCGCAGTCGTTTAAGGGACCCGTTGATAAAGTCTCCTGCTTGCCGTTGCCGCTCAAGCAATTCCTTGCGCTCACGCTGAAGTTCAGCGGTTCGCAATTTGAGCTGCCTGTTCTCACGATTCAACTCATTGCTTAACTCAATGAGCTCGGCGATTTTCTTTTCCAAAGATTGGATGAGTTTCTCAGCCACGGCCATTACACTTAAAGAGGTTATCCTGCACTATATGTGCAGCTAGCGCGATGGGTCAATGCATTGAAAAGTCAAACATATCAGTGTTCTGGATCATAAAACGAAGAATTAGTTGAGCAGTTGGGTGGTACAGCTAACAAAGTGTTTGTTTGCGACGCCGAGTGAGAGGAGAAAAGTCCGTGTTTGATGCCCTAGGTGACTACGAAACCATGCCCGACTGGCAGGAGTCAGCCGACGTCTTGCTGGGTGTCGGGCTCATGTTGAACCCATCGGAGCTCCATGGTGCTGCAACGGGCTTGCTGGCCACCGGGATGGCCCATGACACAGATGAGCAAAGGACTGTGGCACTAGGGCTACTGGAAAAGGCGTTGGCCGTTGATTTACACGGCGAGTCCGCCGATTTTGCAACCCGCCTACTGGCGGCGACGCTATCGGCGGCTCGAGACACGGACTTCGCTTTTGGCCCGCTGCTACCCGAAGATGACGAGGCGTTCGAGACACGACTGACGTCATTAGGCCGGTGGGCAACGGGTTTTTTGACCGGTTTTACCCAGGCAGTTGCAGCGGCTAATGCGGCGTCAGAGCCCGTCGATCCCAATACGGCAGATTCTTTGAAAGATTTTGCCGCGATTGCTCAAATCGACATTAGTGAAGACGAAAGCGATGACAACGAACGCGAGCTGGAAGAGTTGATTGATTATCTTCGACTCGCGGCATTGACCATATTAACTGATGCCTTGAGTCATCAGGATTAGGCTCACCACCAAGAAGGAAACACCCGTGAATATTAGCAAAGCCGAGTACAGCCGCCGCCGCAAAAACTTGATGGCAATGATGGAGCCCAACAGCATTGCCCTGGTGCCTGCAGCTCGAGAATCTACCCGCAGTCGCGATACTGAGTACACCTTTCGTCAGGATAGTGACTTTTTGTATCTCACCGGCTTTGATGAGCCCGATGGTGTTCTGGCATTGATTCCCGGACGCCGGGCAGGCCAGGTTGTACTATTTTGTCGCGACCGTGATCCTGAAATGGAACTTTGGAACGGTTATCGAGCCGGCCCCGAAGGTGCGGTTACGGAATTTGGTATGGATGACGCCTTTCCGATTGACGATATCGACGATATTTTGCCGGGGCTTTTAGAGGGTAAGCAGCACATTTACTATTCGATGGGTCACAACGATGACTTTGATCGACGCGTGATGGGCTGGGTCAATCAGATTCGACGTCAAATAAGAACCGGCGCGAAACCTCCGGGCGACTTTACCGATTTGGCTTTTTTGCTGCATGAGCAGCGACTGTTTAAAACGGCTCAAGAGCTAAAAATTATGCGGCGTGCGGGAGTCATCTCAGCCGAGGCACACTGCCGGGCCATGCGTGAGAGCCGTGAGGGTCGGTACGAGTATCACCTTGAAGGCGCGATTCTTCATGAGTTTATCGAAAATGGTGCCCGAGCCGCGGCCTACAATAGTATTGTTGGCGGTGGGCCTAATGCCTGTGTGCTGCACTACACGGAAAATCGCGACAAGCTACGAGATGGGGATCTTGTCCTGATTGATGCCGGCTGCGAATATCAGGGCTATGCCGCAGACATTACGCGGACTTTTCCAGTCAGCGGGCGCTTTAGCCTGGAGCAGCGCGCTTTGTATGAGGTGGTCCTGAAAGCACAGTTGGCTGCCATCGCCAAAGTAAAGCCCGGTAACACTTGGAATCAACCCCACGATGCTACGGTTCGGGTAATTACCCGGGGCCTCATTGAGCTTGGTTTGCTCAAGGGCAAAGAGAAAGATCTGATTAAATCTGAGGCCTACAAAGATTTTTACATGCACCGTGCGGGCCACTGGTTGGGTATGGATGTGCATGATGTGGGTGATTACCGAATCGATGGGCGATGGCGACAACTCGAACCCGGTATGGTCTTAACCATTGAGCCCGGAATTTATGTGTCACCGACTAACACTAAAGTGGCAAAGAAATGGCGAGGTATTGGCGTGCGCATTGAAGACGATGTCGCGGTAACCGCGGAAGGCTGTGAGGTTTTCACCGATGGCGCGCCTAAAACCATCGAAGGTATTGAAAAACTCATGGCAGCTGGCTGAGCCGCCACCATGCGAATCGAGATTGTTGGCGGTGGCATGGTGGGTCTTGCTTTTGCAATAGCCCTCAAGCGCAGTCTACCTGACGCTGCAGTTCGGGTTTTGGAGGCGCGGGTTTTGCCCTCAGGCGCGCCTAGCCCCCTGGATTCTCGAGCGACAGCACTAAACTTGGCGAGTCGAGATATTCTGGCGTCATGGGGTATTTGGTCGCAAATTGAAGTCCTAGGTGCTGCAATAAAAGCGATTCATGTGTCGAGTCGCGGACGATTTGGTAGTGCCGTTATCGAAGCGAATGACGTGGGAGAACCGGCTTTAGGCTATGTTGTAGAAAACCACCATGTTGGCTCAATGCTCCTTAAGCTCGCGGTTGACTATGGTGTTTTATTGGAGGCTCCGGCTGGTGTTACTGGCGTCGATGTCAGTGGCCCTAACCCACAGATCCTTAGGGGTACAGCAGCCCCAATATCCGCTGACCTGGTGGTTATTGCTGACGGCGCTGATTCACCGCTGTGCCATCAGATGGGTGTAGACATGGCGCGGCGTGATGTAGGGCAGCGAGCTGTCGCGGCCAATGTCCGCTTTGAAGGTCTGTCGCTGGGTACGGCTTGGGAGCGTTTTACCGATCATGGTCCGATTGCCTTGCTACCTCTGCCCGATGATGTTGCTGGTAAACAACGTTACAACCTGATTTGGTCCATGCACCCTGATGAATCGCGTGTCTTAGAGGATGCCAATGACGCTGAGTTTTTGCAGGGGTTGCAGCGGGCTGTAGGGTGGCGATTGGGAAGGTTGACCGATGTGGGTCGGCGTACCGCTTGGGATTTATCGAGAATTGCAGTTCGGGAACAGGTTCGTGCGGGTGTAGTGATTGTGGGAAATGCTGCCCACACTCTGCACCCTGTCGCGGGTCAGGGTTTTAACTTGTCACTGCGGGATGCCAGCCGGTTGGCTCAAACATTGGCGGCATCGCAGGCCCGGAGCCAACACCCCTCGTCACTGCGGGTTTTGCGAGGCTATGAATCTGCCGTTGCCAAGGATCAGCAAGAAACAACTCAGGCGACAGATTTTCTTGCCACACTTTTCCGCTCGCGAGGTATTTTTTTAGACCTGCCAAGAGATGCTGCACTCGCGGGTTTAGACTTACTGGTGCCTCTGCGCAGAAGTATTGCTAGGCGTGGTACGGGGAAGGGCATGGAACTTGTGCATGAGGTAGGCCGCTAGTGGTTGCCCCACAAAGCACAGATGTTGTGATTGTGGGCGCTGGAATTGCGGGTTTGTCCCTCGCTTTAGGATTGGCAAGGCACGGGATGAAAGTCACTATTGTTGAGGCGGGCAGCCAACCCGCAACGCCTTCTCTAGCGCCAGATCTTGCGGCCTGGGACTCTAGAGTAAGTGCACTAACCCCCTCATCGAGTACTTGGTTGGCCGAGCATGGAGTTTGGCAGGAAATTGAGCGCCATCGAGCCGGTCCTTACACCGATATGCTGGTCTGGGATGGAGCGGGCACGGGTCGTATCGCTTTCTCTGCAGCATCTTTAGAAGTGCCACTGCTGGGGCATATTGTTGAAAATCGAGTCACGGTTCAGGCCTTGCTTAAGTCGGTACAGCAGCAGGCAAATATCACGGTGCATTGGGACGACGGTCTGGAGTCTGCAGATTTTGCCCAGCACGATGCGGTGTCTGTGAAGACGCAACAGGGGCGACACTTGACGGCGGCGTTGTTGGTTGGGGCCGATGGTGCGCGGTCAAGAACCCGGGACTTGGCGGGTTTTGCTGTTCGGACATGGTCTTACCATCAGCACGCCATTGTTGCTACTGTGAGACTGTCCGAGGAGCACCAGAAAACCTGCTATCAGGCATTTTTAAGCACGGGGCCTTTAGCGCTGCTACCGCTGTCTGATCCGCGATTGTGCTCTATTGTCTGGTCTCTGGATGATCACCAATGGGAGTCCCTGCAGCAGCTCGATGATGAAGCGTTTATCGCCCAACTCAACCGCGCCCTTGCATCGAATATGCCCGCAGTCGAGGCTGTTGGCCGGCGCGGTGTGTTCCCCCTGCGTCAGTGTCATGCCGTCGACTACGTGCAGCAAGGCATTGCCTTGGTGGGTGATGCAGCACACAGTATCCACCCTCTGGCTGGACAGGGCGTCAACCTTGGCCTTAAAGATGTTGCGGTGTTAGTAGAAGAACTTGGACGGGCTTGGCAACAAGAAAGTGCTCTGGGTAGTGAGTTGACATTGCGTCGCTATCAGCGCCGCAGAAAGACGGATAACTTGTTAATGATGTCGGCGATGGAGGCGTTTAAGCGGGGTTTTGGGTCCACTCATCCAGCGATTACTGTGGCTCGTAACATGGGCTTATCTTGGACCGATGCCGCCACACCCTTGAAGAATTGGCTTGCCCGGCAGGCTTTGACTTAGGCCTCCTCGCGATAAACGTCAAGGTTCACTGGGTGGGGTTTAGGTGTGCGGAGTCTGAACAAACGAGAGAATGCGATCGCGAGCGATCGACTTTAACCAAGCTGTAGAGAGATGAAGTGATGAGTAATAATCCGTCGGAACTGAAGTACGCCAAAAGTCATGAATGGGCTCGAATCGAAGAGGACGGCACGGTGGCTGTTGGCATAACCGACCATGCCCAGGAGAGCTTAGGAGACGTGGTTTATGTCGAATTGCCCGATATCGGCGACCACCTCGCCGGTGGAGATCAGGCAGGACTTGTTGAATCGGTGAAGGCCGCCTCAGATATTTATTCCCCGGTAACAGGCGAAGTTATTGCCCTTAATGAAAGCCTCGAGGACGAGCCGGAATTGATTAATAGCGACCCTTACAACGACGGCTGGTTTTTTAAAGTGAAGGTAGAGGACCTCAGCGAACTCGAGGGTATGTTGACGGCGGATGACTACGCCGATGCCTGTACGGGTGACGATTGAAGTGGTTTGAGCACCGCTTTAGACCTATCGCAGAGAAATAATTGGCCAGCCCTGAGCTGTTGCGAATGCTCGCAGGCGCGGATCGGGGTCAACGGCGGTAGCATGATCAACCCACTTAAGAAGGGGTAAATCGTTGTGGCTGTCGCTGTAAAAGTGGGTCGTATCCCATGGTGTTTGTTGGGTTTTGAGCCATTCCTTGAGTCGCGTGATCTTACCTTCCTGAAAAGACGGAATACCTGTGGGGCGCCCGGTATAGACGCCATTGAGGCATTCAGCGTCACAACCGATAAGGTGTTTGACATTGAGCCGGTCAGCGATAGGCCGGGTTACCACCGTGTTAGTTGCTGTGATGATGAGTAAGGTGTCGCCCAGTTCCCTGTGTTTTTTAAGCAGGTTTTCGGCGGCAGATAGAATCAGTGGCTCGACCCAGTCCTCCATGAACTCTTGCTGAAGACGGGCAACCTGCTGTGTTGTTAGGCCTGCCAGTGCCCCCAGAGCAAAATTGAGGTAGGCCTGTATATCGAGGGTGCCGTCCTGATAATTTTGTAAAAAGGTATCGTTTTGCGCGGTATGCTGTCGGGCGTCGACTAGGCCGCTTGCACAAATAAATTCTCCCCAGCGATGGTCTGAGTCGCCAGCAATTAGGGTATTGTCGAGGTCGAAAATTGCGAGGGCCAATTGGGCTCCAGTTTAAGTTTTTCTCAAGTTGCTAAGGCGGGGACAGCGGCTTTGTGGAAGAATATCCTGATCGTTAAGGTCCCACAAACCCAAAACAGGAGCAACGCATTGACCGGTTCTGACAAAGAGCGTGTCATAGACAAACAAGGGTTTCGCCCCAACGTTGGCATTGTCGTGGTCAATGCCGGGGGTGAGGTTCTGTGGGGGCGGCGTGTTGGCGGACGCGATTCATGGCAATTTCCCCAGGGCGGTATTCATGGTGGCGAAAGTCCTGAGCAAGCGATGTATCGCGAGCTCGATGAAGAGGTAGGGCTTCAGCCTGACGATGTGAGCATTCTTGGACAAACCTCAGATTGGTTGCGCTACCGCCTGCCGGATCGCTATGTGCGCCGTCGGGAACGGCCCGTTTGTATTGGTCAGAAGCAACGCTGGTTTTTGCTCCGGCTGTTGTCTGATGATGCCGCCGTAAAGCTCGATGCCCACGCAAAGCCCGAGTTCGATGACTGGCGGTGGGTGAGCTATTGGTATCCGCTGACCGGTGTTGTTGATTTTAAGCGTGAGGTTTATCGAGAGGCCCTGGCGGCCTTGTTGCCAGCCCTGTTACCCCGCCGCCGTGCACGTCGGAGCTCTAAGCGGTGATTGAAACTCTGCGCAAAATTGTTCAGGCGGTCAGTGAGGCAGACGACCTCGAGCAGGCGTTATCACTCATCGTCCATGAGGTTCGCCGGGCCATGGCAACCGATGTGTGCACGGTATACCTGTCTGACAGAGCGACGGCGCGATTGGTTTTCCGCGCCACTGAAGGCCTCAATCCCGACAAAATTGGCGCGTTTTCTCTGGCTAGAAGCGAGGGTTTGGTGGGCTGGGTAGCCACCCGTGGGGAAATGCTCAACCTTGAAGATGCGAGTGCCCACCCGAGTTTCCAATTGGTACCCGGGCTGGGAGAAGAGCGTTTTAACAGCTTTATGGGCGCCCCCATTATTCACCAGCGTGATCTGCTGGGTGTGTTGATTGTTCAGCAAGCCGACTCGCGACGCTTCAGCGATGATGAGGAAGCTTTTTTAATCACTATCTCGGCTCAGCTGGCGGGCATCATTGCGCACGCTGAGGTATCGGGCCTCGCGGCTTTACCCGATACCAGCTCAAAAACCATTACGCGCATCGTGGGCGTGGCAGGATCGCCAGGTATCGGCATAGGCGAGGGGGTCTTTGTATCGCCAACGGCAGATCTGGGTGCTGTGCCCTCACGCAAAGCAGATAACCGAAAAGCTGAGTTACGGGCCTTCCGGGCGGCTCTGGCCCGTGTGCGGGACGACATTGAAATCGTGTCTGACAATCTTAAGGACGAGCTATCGCCAGAAGATCATGCGCTTTTTGGGGTTTATTTAAATATTCTTGATGACTCTACCTTAGGGGGTGAGGTGGCCTCTCTCATCAAGTCGGGTGAGTGGGCGCAGGGGGCTTTGAGTCAGGTCCTTTTAAAGCACATCAAACATTTTGAGCGCATGGAGCACAGTTACTTAAGAGAGCGTGCGGTCGATGTGCGAGATCTAGGCACCCGGGTGCTTACCTATCTTCAGGATGATTCTGAAAGTCGGCGCGATTGGCCGAAGAAAACGATTCTTATTGCTGAGGAAATAACGGCGTCAGCATTGGGCGAGGTGCCTCGGGAACATCTTGTTGGCGTGGTATCCCTGCGGGGTTCCGCAAATAGTCATGCGGCCATTATTGCCAGAGGCATGGGCGTGCCGGCTGTCATGGGCGCGGCCGATTTGCCCTACAGTCGACTTGATGCTCGTACGCTAGTGATTGACGGCCACAATGGGCGGGTTTACATCAACCCGCCTCAAGAAGCGCTGCGGCGGTTTCAACAATTAGTCGACGACGATCTGGCCCTATCGGAAGAGCTGTCGGTGTTGCGCAGCGACCCCAGCCAGACGTTGGACGGCCATACTGTGCCGCTTTGGGTCAACACGGGCTTGGCGGCTGATTTACCCAGAGCGCTGGAGTCAGGGGCTGAAGGCGTTGGGCTTTACAGAACCGAGGTGGCTTTTTTGTTGCGGGATAAATTTCCCAGTGAAGAGGAGCAGCGACAGCTCTACAGGGAGCAACTCGAAGCTTTTGCACCTGCGCCGGTGACTATGCGCAGTCTCGACATCGGTGGTGACAAATCCTTACCCTATTTTCCCATCAGTGAAGACAACCCCTTTCTTGGCTGGCGCGGAGTTCGGGTCACCCTTGATCATCCTGAAATCTTTTTGGCACAGATTAGGGCCATGCTCAAAGCTAATGAGGGCTTGGGTAATCTTAGAATTTTGTTGCCTATGATCTCAGCTATGGAAGAGGTTGATGAGTCTCTGGCACTCATTCAGCGCTGTCATGATGAGGTGATTGCCGAGGGTTACACACAGGAGTTTCCCCCTGTGGGTGCCATGATAGAAGTGCCTTCAGCCGTGTGGCTCACAGACGCCCTCGCCCAGCGGCTCGACTTTTTATCGGTGGGGTCCAATGACCTGACGCAGTATTTATTGGCAGTAGATCGCACTAATGCTCGGGTTGCTGACATGTACCACGGATTACACCCTGCAGTTCTTGGCGCCTTGGCTAAAATTTGTCGCGATGCCCACCAACGGTCGTGCCCTGTGAGTATCTGTGGCGAGTTGGCGGGGGATCCACAGGCCACCCCCCTGCTAATTGCCATGGGCTTTGATCAATTGTCGATGAATGCAGCAAGCCTTCCGAGGGTAAAAAAGGTATTGAATTCGGTAACCCTCACCGAGGCTAAAGAGGTGCTTGAGCAGTTGAGGGGTCTACACACGGTGAATCAGGTTAAGCATTTGCTCGATGATTTAATGCAACGTCGAGGCTTGGAGCGCTACGTACGTACAGGGCAGGAGCGCACCGAATGATCAACTATCCGATCATCGACCCTGTGGCGCTCAGTCTGGGTCCTCTCAAAGTGCATTGGTATGGCCTAACGTATTTGGGTGGATTGCTCTTTGCTTGGTGGTTGGCCGGTCGCCGAGCCCAACGTGCAGATTCGCCCATAGACCGCGCTCAGGTGGACGACCTTATTTTCTATTCTGCCGTCGGTATTATTGTGGGGGGGCGTTTCGGTTATGTTTTGTTTTATGGCCTGGACCGCTGGCTCGACGACCCCCTGTGGCTGTTTCGCGTTTGGGAGGGCGGAATGGCTTTTCATGGCGGCCTACTGGGGGTTATTGCAGCGCTTTGGCTGTTTGGTCGCCGTCATAACATTGCGTTTGCCGGTGTTGCAGATTTTGTGGCGCCGCTAACTCCCGTCGGCCTCGCTTTGGGGCGCCTGGGCAATTTTATTGGGCAGGAACTTTGGGGGCGACCCACGGATGTGCCTTGGGCAATGATTTTTCCACGGGACCCTCTTGCACTGGCGCGTCACCCCTCGCAACTTTATCAGTTTGCTTTAGAAGGCTGCCTGTTGTTTTTTATTGTGTGGATCTTCAGCTTGCGACCACGTCCTCAATGGTCTGTGGCGGGCGTGTTTTTAGTGGGTTATGGAATTTTGAGGTTTATCGCTGAATTTTTTCGAGAACCCGATGCTCACCTAGGGTTCCAAGCCTTTGGTTGGCTCACCCGGGGTCAACTGCTGTGTCTACCCATGCTTCTTTTGGGTTTATGGCTGCTCCATTATGCCTATCGCAGCCGTCAGCAATAATGCGGACACCAAACTATGGAGGATCTTGATGCACGCTTATCTTGATTTACTAAGAGACATTCGTGACCACGGTGCGGTTCGCACTGATCGCACAGGCACTGGAACCCGCTCCCTTTTTGGGCGTCAACTGCGCTTTAATCTCGGCGACGGCTTCCCGTTGTTGACCACTAAAAAAGTGCACTTTAAAAGCGTCGCCAATGAACTCATTTGGTTTCTCAATGGTGATACCAATACCGAGTGGCTGAAGGAGCACGGCGTTTCTATTTGGGACGAGTGGGCCACCGAGCAAGGGGAGTTGGGCCCCCTCTATGGCGCTCAGTGGCGGCGCTGGCCGACTCGGGACGGCCGCGAGATTGACCAGTTGGCTTACGTGCTTGACTGCCTGAAAAATCGTCCTGACAGCCGTCGTATTCTTTTTCACGGGTGGAATGTGGAGTATCTGCCCGACGAAACGCAGTCGCCCCAAGAGAATGTGCTTGCCGGACGCATGGCATTGCCCCCATGCCACCTTCTGTACCAGTTCTATGTTGTTGATGGAAAGCTTTCAACGCTGCTGTTCATCCGCTCCAGCGACACGTTTTTGGGGCTGCCATTCAATATCGCCTCGGTAGCGCTATTGACCCACATGCTCGCTCAACAGGCAGGTCTAGGGGTTGCTGAGGTGGTTGTGTCAATCGGCGACGCGCACATCTACAGCAACCATATTGAGCAGGTCGAACTGCAGTTGTCCAGGTCCCCCGGCCCGCCCCCGACCCTCAAGCTGCTGCGACAGCCCGACAGTCTGTTCGACTATTGCTACGAAGACTTTGCTTTGGAGGGCTATAGCCCCCAGGCGCATATCTCTGCACCGGTGGCTATTTAATGACGGGCTTACAAGACGAAGGTGAAAACGTTCCAGTTATTTTGGTGCTGGCGGTTTCCGAGAACGGTGTCATCGGTCGCGGTAATGCGCTGCCCTGGGACTTGCCCGACGATTTGCAGCACTTCAAGCGCGCGACAATGGGCTGCCCGATACTGATGGGTCGCAAGACCTTTGAGTCTGTGGGTCGACCCCTGCCGGGCAGAACTAATCTAGTACTGACCCGTGATAGTGCTTGGCAGGCCGCAGGCGTTTCGGTTTTTGCCAGTGTTGATGAGGCTTTGGCTCGAGCCGAAGCCCAGGCGCTGATTGATGGCTCTCCGGGGATTTGCGTTGTGGGTGGGGCTGAGATTTATCGGCTGTGTTTATCAAGGGCTGACCGTATATTGTTAACCCTTGTTCACGGCGATGTGTCGGGCGATGCGACCTTTGACCTAGCTGTTTTGAGGGATTGGCATGAGGAGAGCCGCGAACATTTTGAAGCGGGATCCCGCAACAGCCATGATTTTAGTGTTGTGGAATTCGCTCGGTCTGGTTAATCTGCAGCCCGCGGAATAAACACAGAAGTGTTATTCCGCATTGATTTAGCCGCGTCGGCTCAGGTAGAGTCGACATGTGGACATCGCTTGAACGTTGTATGTAAGTAATACTCTTCGTCTTGCGCTAATAAAAAACCTTAGATCAGCGTCTTTGGCTCTTGCGGCCGAAGGTATTAACTGCCTACTGAGAGGAAGTATCGACCCCATGACAACCCACCGATTCAAAACCGTTTTGCTAGCGGCCTGCGTCGCAGGCGGCTCCTTGGGTGTCGCAGCGTCCTTGAACGCCGCGTCCATTGACCAAATCCTCGATGTCGGCCAGAAGCGTACTGCTGAAGCTAAGTCGTCCCAAGCTAAAATTGATCGACTTGCCGATGAGACCCGAGATCTCTTGTCAGACTACAAGACTGTCATGAAGCAGGTTGACGGCTTGCGCGTCTACAACGCGCGCTTGGAACGACAGATCGCCAACCAGAATCGGCGTATTTCAGATATTGACGGTTCGATATCTGAGGCAGCTGTTATTCAGCGTCAAATTCCGCCACTAGTCGGGCGCATGCTCGATGGTTTGGAGCAGTTCATTAATTTAGACATGCCCTTTGATCTCGATACTCGCCTTGGCAACATTGAAGCCGTGCGAAATAATCTTGATCGTTCCGATGTGACCGCAGCTGAGGCCTTCCGACAGGTGCTTGAGCTGTATTCGATTGAGTTGCAATACGGTCGAGGCATTGAATCTTACAGCGATACGATTGAGATCAACGGAACACCTCGGGAAGTCGATATTCTTCGAATAGGCCGCATCTCTTTGGTTTATCAAACAACAGACGGTGCTGAAACTGGCGCATGGGATACCCGTAGTGGCTCTTGGGAGGCACTGCCTGCCGGAGATTATGCCGCTGCAGTACGTAAAGGGGTTCGCATCGCGAAGAAGCAAGCCACCATAGAACTCTTGAATATGCCGGTAGCGGCGCCGGAGGCTAATTAAGATGACTGCCCAGTTTATTAAAGCATCAGCACTAGTGGTAGCGGGGGCTCTCGCTTCAACTTACGCCTTCGCACAGGACGAAGCTCCTGAAGTTCCAGCAGGCCCCACTCCTCAGGAAGTGGCCGCTGAAAACCTTAATCAGCTCTTGGGCCTGGTAAAAGACGGTAAGGCGCGCGCCTCAGCCGACAACGCCGCCAGAGAGCGAAGATTTTCTGAAAATAAGGCAACTCAAGCTGGCGAATTACGTCGGGCTGAGCAAGAGCGTACTAACGAAGAGCGACGCTCGGCACGCCTGGAAAAGCAGTTTGAAGACAACGAACTGTTGATTGCCGCCAAGCAGGAACAGCTGAAAGAGCGATTGGGAACACTGTCTGAGCTGTTTGGGCACCTGACCGCTGCAACGGGCGATCTTGCCTCACAAATGGATGTTTCGTTGGTTTCCTCACAGTACCCCGGCCGAGAAGTCTTCATGAAGGCCCTTATCGCCAAGATGAGCGGTTCCGATAAGCTTCCCAGCGTTGCTGAAATTGAGCGGGTTTGGTATGAGCTGCTGCGTGAAGTTAAAGAGCAGGGTTCCATTGCAAAGTTTTCCGCTGAGGTGGCCACGCCATCAGGTGAGCTGAGCCAGCGCGACGTCGTGCGTGTTGGTGCGTTCAATGTCATCGACGCCAGCGGTAACTACCTCGCCTATGCCAATGGCAAGCTGAGTGAGTTGCCTCGACAGCCCGGTGGTGCCTTCGGTGGACAAGCTAACGAATTGGCTGGCTCGTCTTCAGGCTTACACCAGTTTGGTGTCGACCCTACAGGCCCTACGGGAGGCTCTTTCTTGGCCGCTATTATTGATAGTCCTACCCTCGAGGAGCGGTGGCATCAGGGTGGCTATGTCGGATACGCAATTACGGCAGTGGGTGCTTTTGCCTTCCTGCTAGCTATCTACCGTGTCTTGGTATTGACCATGGTAAGCGCCAAGGTTTCCAGTCAGTTAAAGTCGAATACGGCTAATGCCAATAACCCGCTGGGTCGCGTGCTGAAGATTCATGAAGACAAGCCTGATATGGACCCAGAGACTTTGGAGCTCAAGATGGCAGAAGGCGTACTAAAAGAGACGCCGAAGCTTGAGGCTGGACTGACGCTACTGAAAATTATTGCAGCTGTCGCGCCGCTTATGGGACTGCTAGGTACGGTGACGGGTATGATTATCACCTTCCAGGCCATTACCATTTTTGGCGCCGGCGATCCCAAGGCAATGGCAGGCGGCATTTCCAGCGCGTTGGTGACAACGGTACTGGGCCTGCTAGTGGCTATTCCCACAGTATTGCTTCACACCATTGTGAACGGGCGTGCTCAGAAAATCATTCACATGATTAATGAGCAGGCGACAGGCATCGTGGCCGAGCACTCTGAGCGCGAGCACAATGGCTAAGCGAACGGCTGAGGGGAGTTTCGATGCCAGGGGTTTTTGAGGTCATACTCGCGTTCATGGAAAAAGGCGGTAACGTTCTTTGGCTGATCGCGATACTTGTGTTTTTCATGTGGACGCTGATCTTCGAGCGGCTGTGGTATTTTTCGGCCACTTGGCGTTCAGATCGTGCCAAGGTGGTGGCTGTTTGGGAAAATCGCAGCGAGCGACGGTCATGGAACGCTAAGCAGATTCGTCAGAAAATGCTGTCTAGCAGCCGAGACATGATTAATAACAATATGAATGTCATCGCCACTTGCGTAGCACTGTGTCCGCTTCTGGGATTGCTGGGTACTGTGACGGGCATGATTGAAGTGTTTAACGTGATGGCCGTAACCGGTGGTGGAGATGCCAAGTCGATGGCCGGTGGTGTTGAGAAATCAACTATTCCAACCATGGCCGGTATGGTCGCGGCACTATCCGGATTGTTTGCCAACACGTACCTGCAGCGGGTAGCCAGCCGTGAGCAGTTGTTCCTTGAAGATCAACTCACGTCTGACCATTGAGTTGGTGCTCGGGAGGAGTAGTTAGCCATGCGTAGAATTGCTAAACAGCAGGAAGATGACGGAGCAGAGATCGATCTGACTCCCATGCTCGACGTCGTCTTTATCATGCTGATCTTTTTCATTGTAGTCGCGTCATTTATCAAAGAAGCGGGTATCGAAGTTAATCGTCCCGACGATAATCAGCAGTCTGATCCTGATGACTCTGTCAGTATCGTGGTTGAAGTGGCCGCAGATAATCAGATTTGGATGGAAAACCGTCGTGTTGATGTTCGTGCCGTGCGCGCCAACATTCAGCGCTTGTTGGCCGAGGATCCCGATGCGCCGGTCACGGTGAAAGTCGAAAAGGGTGCCGAAGCCGGTGTGGTGGTAGACGTTGCGGATGCCGCCAGAGAATCGGGTGTTGGCGTGGTGAACTGGGCGAGTAGTAAGTGAGGGGTATGGCATGAGCATGCGAGATCAGGCCTCTCGGTCCAGGCAGTCATCAGAGCAGGAAGGTCAAATTGACTTAACACCCATGCTGGACGTTGTGTTCATCATGCTAATTTTCTTTATTGTGACGTCGTCTTTCGTCAAAGAGCCGGGCGTGGAAATTTTCAAGCCACAGGCTACTACCACAGAGGCTTGTGCCCGCGGCACGATTATTTTTGCGGTTGATGCACGCGGTGATATTTATTACAACAAGAATAAGTTGAAGCTGGATAAAGCTTTGCGAACTGCAGAGGCTGCCAAGAAAGAAGCCCCGCAGGCAAACATTGTTGTACAGGTGGATCGTGAAACACCGGCATACGCGGTTGAGGAGCTTATTGATATCGTGCGTCCGGTGTTAACCGCTCCTCCCTGTATCTCGACTGATGATGAGGCTTGATTGAGATGGGTAGTTCAGTACGCATTGTTGTTGGCGGATTGCTCGCGATACCTGTCGCTATAGGTCTGTTTTATATCATGCAGAGCTTGGTCGACAGAGATTTCAAGCAAGAAGACTCAAAGGCCCGAAAGATTGCTGACATTATTGTTCCCGATAAGGTCATTGAGACTAATCTGAAGGAAGTGTTACCTGAAAAAATTGAAGATCCCGAAGAGCCGCCACCCGACTTAGAGCCTATTGAGTTTGATAGCGATGTCGATATGGGTGTGGTGAACAATGCCCCGACAACAGGGATTACACTGAAGCTTAACTCTTCGGGAATGTCCTCGGGTGACGGTGAGTACCTGCCTATCGTAAAGGTGGCGCCTATCTATCCCCGTCGTGCACAGACCCGCGGGATCTCCGGATACTGCATCGTCGAGTACACCGTGACCAAAACAGGATCTATCCGAGATCCTCAAGCGATTGATTGCCAGCCATCAGGCATTTTTGACAGTGCTTCAGTAAAGGCGGCAACCAAGTTCAAGTATAAGCCGCGAGTTGTCGATGGTGAGCCCATTGAGGTCGCTGGCGTGCAAAACAAGTTTACCTACGAACTAGAGCAATAGGACGTAAAGGCTAGGGCATCCTAAGTATGAAGAGAATTATAAGTACTGCTTTTCTGGCAATCGTCTTGACGAGCGCTGGGGTTGTTGTTGATCAAGCTCTGCCTCTGGGCTGGGTATCTTCAGCCCAAGCCCAAGACAAAGGTGCGGCAAAAAAAGAGCGCGAAACACGTCGTACCCCAGCCCTGCGCAATAAGGTTTACGAAAAGCTTGCCGAAGCACAGGCTTTTGCTGAAGCAAAAGATTACGTCAGCGCTGAACAGGTGCTTGACCAAATGATTGCCGGTGAAGGTAAGCGTGCGCTGAACAGCTACGAATTGGCTAACGTATACAATTTGTATGCGTTTTTGCGTTATTCCGCAGAAGACTACAAGGGTGCTCTCAACTACTACAAGCAGGTCGTCGTGCAGCCCGACATTCCCCTAGCGATGGAAATCAATACAAAGTTTACCGTGGCACAGCTGTATTTTGTACAAGAGCAGTGGCGCCCGGGGATTGATGCTTTGCTTGAGTGGTTTGAACTTTCTGATAAACCCAATGCCACGGCTTATATTTTGCTGGCACAGGGTTACTATCAGGTTAAAGATTTCGACAGTGCGCTCAACAACGTAGAGACAGCCATTGCGATGTATGAGGGCGAAGGTAAGCTGCCTAAAGAGCAGTGGTACAACCTCGCACGCTTTCTCTACTTCGACAAGAATGACTTCGACAACGCGCTTTCGACACTTTATACCCTGATTGAGTATTACCCGAAGAAGCAATATTGGGTTCAGGCCTCTCATCTCTACGGTGAAAAGAAAAACGAGCCTAAGCAGCTTGCCATGATGGAAACTGCTTATCTCCAAGGCTTACTTGATAAGAGTTCAGAGGTTGTTCAGGTGGCTTATCTGTATCTGAACGCTGAAGTCCCCTACCCCGCGGCGCAGGTTATGGAGCAGGGGTTCAAAGATGAGCTGGTTGAAGAGAAATCTAAAAACTACGAACTCACCGGCAGCGCTTGGCGTCAGGCTCAAGAAGTCGCCAAGGCCATTCCTAATATGGAAAAGGCGGCGGAGCTCTCGGACAAGGGCGAGCTATATACCCGACTTGGCAACGTTTATCTCGACAGTGACGAGCACAAGAAAGCCATCGGTGCTGTTAACAAGGGATTATCTAAAGGTGGGGTTAAGCGACCCGACTCGGCGCAGTTGGTGCTGGGTATGGCTCATTTCAACCTGGGTGACTACAACAGCGCCAAGAAGGCCTTCAGAGAAGCAGCCAAAGATGAGCGTTCCGAAAAATACGCCCGGCAGTGGATTCGTTACATAGCGAGTGAAGAAGAGCGCCAGCGAGAGATGGCTAAAGATATCTGATAGGTAGGCGCGTATCCCGGATGAATATTCCGCCGGTGCTATAAGGAATTGTAAGGATAAAAAAAGGGGCTCCGTAGGAGCCCCTTTGCGTTTCTTGGATCTTACTGCTGATTAGACGGGAACTACGTTCTCAGCTTGTGGACCTTTTTGGCCCGTTGCTACCGTAAACTGGACTTTTTGGCCATCCGTGAGGGTTTTAAAACCGTCACCCTGGATTGCACTAAAGTGGACGAATACGTCGGGGCCGCCTTCTTGCTCGATAAATCCGTAACCCTTGGTTTCGTTAAACCACTTTACGGTGCCTGTAACTTGTGACATTGAGTGTACCTTTGTTTCATAAATTGCCCCCGAACATTGGTGCAATACCAATTGTCGAGGTTGTAACGGGTTCTGCCCGGTGTTTAGTTTTCGACTCCCTAAGGAGAACGAACAACCTAACACACGGAGTGTAGCATTGGCAGAGGCTTGTTTTACGTAATAATTTATTAATTATTGAACTTATTCCGCATTAATGGCGGCTATTGGACCGGTAAAAACTTCAGCAGGTCGGTTGTACCTGATTTGCCCATGGTACTGCCCATGGTCAGCAAGATGAAATCTCCCCGACTTAAATACCCGCCATCCAGCAAAAACTCCATCACACGTCCCTCAATATCTTCTGGAGCAAATGCGGTTGCGTCAAAATAAAGGGGAATCACACCCCGGCATAACGCCAACTTTTGCAGTGTTTTGTGCTGTCGACTGAGCCCAAAAATAGGCAGCCCAGAAGACAGCCGGGACATGGTTGTGGGGGTGACGCCTTGTTCTGTCAGTGTGGCAATGCCTCGTACCTCGGCGAAATGGTTAGCCCCGTACATCGCAGATAAGGCAATAGCTTCCTGAGGGCTCGAAAACTCACGATCTAGGCGATAACGAGAGGTGCGCGCAACCGGATGTGCCTCCGCACCTAGGGCTGCCTCCGACATGGCCGTTACCACCTCAATGGGATATTGCCCTACGGCTGTCTCCGCGGAAAGCATGACGGCATCGGTACCGTCCAGCACGGCGTTGGCAACGTCGAAGACCTCCGCACGGGTTGGCATACTATTGCTGATCATAGACTCCATCATTTGCGTCGCCGTAATTACGAGCCGGTCAAGGCGGCGGGTTCGCTTGATGAGATCTTTTTGGATACCAATGAGCTGAGCGTCACCCACCTCGACCCCGAGGTCTCCCCGCGCCACCATGACGCCTTCGGCCGTCACTATAATGCTGTCGAGTAACTCGTAGTCAGCGACCACTTCAGCACGCTCAATTTTTGCGATAATGGCGGGGCTTACCCCGACCTCGTCAAGGAGGGTGCGTGCGAGCTTAATATCGTCACTACTCGACACGAAGGAGACGGCAACAAAATCGGGGTCGACCGTTGCCATACCGGCAATGTCTGACCGATCCTTTTCAGTCAGTGCCGGCGCAGCGAGTCCGCCTCCGAGTTTGTTGACGCCTTTTCGCGACGACAAGCGACCGCCAATAATCACCGTGCAATCGACAGCTCTTTCGGTAACATCGTCAACACGAAGGCGCAGCTTGCCGTCATCTAACAGTAGTATGTCGTCGACGATGACCTGCTCGGGCAGCGCGCGATATTCTATACCCACACGTCTTTGATCGCCGGCGTCATGGGCTGTATCGAGATCGAGACAAAAGGGATCCCCTGCTGTGAGTTCCACCGAGCCGGCATCAAACCCACTGATTCTGATCTTTGGTCCCTGCAAGTCGGCGAGCACACCAATATAGCGCCCGGCATAGCCCGCTTGACGCCTAATACGTGCGGCAACTTCTGCGTGATGCTCTGCCGAGCCGTGACTAAAATTGAGGCGAAATACGTCTACGCCGGCGGCAATTAACCGGTTGAGCATGTCCTCGCTGTCACAGCCGGGACCGACGGTGGCAACGATTTTTGTACGTCTGTGAGTTTTCGGCCCTTGATTCAAAGTTACCTACTCCTGTTCAACAGCCTTAGCTGCCGGCGCCATCTGTACTGACATGGGTGTCGATAAACGCCCGTGTAACGTCGGGGAAATCACTAAACACCCCATCGATACCAGCGCCAAGAAAAACTCCTCTATGCAGTGACTCAAAGTCTTTAAAGCCACTCTCTAAGCTGTCTGCCCGCAGAGTATAAGCATGTACCACCAAACCTCGAGCGTGTGCCGCGGTGACAAGGTGACATGGCGTCAGTCCGTCTGCCTCAAACAGCTGAGGTATCCAGGGGCCTATACCATCCGCATAACTAGCCACGTCATCGAGGCCTTGCTCGGTGCGCATTAAATCAAAATCAACACCGGGAGGCTCCTGCCAGCTGTTTTCGCCCATCAGCTGTATCCGCGGTAGCGGACTGTGCAAATCATGTTTGAGGTAGCGCAGGGTATCTGGATCGAAGCACTGAAAAAAGACGGGCGCATTCTCATGATGCAACTGAGCCGTCTCAAGAACTTTGATTACAGAAACAGCAATGTCTAAACCTGCGGCAGCGTGAAAAGCCGGTGATTTCAATTCGATGTAGTAGCCGGTGTGCGTGCCTCGGGATTTATTCAGACCCTCAATCAAAGTAATTTCTTCACCGAGGGTTGGAATACGCAACTGCAAGTCAGCAACAGGAAATCGGTCTGCAAATACAGCACTTCCCTGGTCGTCAACACGCTCATGCACGGTGAGTGACTTAAGCTCGGCTAAATCGAAATCAATCGCGTAGAAACGGCCGTCGTTTCTGCATCGACCGGAAAATTGCTCAGCAACATTGGTAGTGCTCTCCAGATAAATATCGTGCAAGACCATCGGTACGCCATCTCGCGACAGCACAATGTCCTGTTCAATGTAATCTGCCCCCAGAGTATGCGCTGCTGCGACGCAAGGCAGTGTGTGCTCAGGTAAGTAAGCACTAGCTCCACGATGTGCGATGACGATTGGCTTCACAGGCCTTTAACCCTTGTGTGTGAGTTGTGATTAGACAACCGAGTTGCCTGTGCGGCTTCCCGGGATAGCCGTGACTTCGGGTTATCGCACATCTATTCATGAGCGAAGAGCCATTACTGAGCATAATACCGCGTATCGGGCAGTAAGAGCGTTAAAGGTCTTTGTTGGTCCTTGGTACTTTGCAGGATCTTCGACCCCTGCTATAAAGACCGCCATGACTGTCGCTGATACCAGAACCCCCTGCCCGCCCTATGGCTACAGCTGTAGCTGTCACTTGTCCGAGCGGCGTCAGATTGAACTGGTGGCTGAATTTCACGCCTATCGAATCAGGCCAACACGGATTGCTTACCGCTTGGGTATTGATATTGCGTTGATTGATGCCCTGTTGGGGGGTGAGCATGAAGCCAAGCGATTCGAAGCTTTGGTTGCGCATTATCGCAAGCGGCGCTTTAACCAGCGACTCAGGGACTCAGAGAAAGTCAAAGGGCAAACGGCCTATGAGCAGCGAGAGAAAGCCCTGCAAGACCTTAAAACCCAGACGGGAGTCTGACCTGTCATTTAGTTAAGTTCGCTTCCTCAGATTCCAGCCATTTGAGTTGCCGCTCTAGGCTCTCTAAAGCCAACGTTTCAGATGCCCGGGTCTCATCGGAGGCCGCCTTGATCTTCTCCTGTTGTGCATCAATCTCAGTTTTGAGCTCACGAATTTGTTCACGCAGTGCTTCTGTGTTGGCCGCTGCATGCGCGCTATCGAAGATCTTGGTGTCCGGTTTTTGCGCTGGGCTGCGGGTCGGCCTAGAAACGACCTCTTCGGGCAGGGTTTGGGTGTCGCCGCTTTGCTGCCGTTGAGCAACAATATTGGGAGAGGCAATCTCTATGCCAGCGCCATGAAGCGCGTCGAGCATCTTCTGCCTCAACTGACTGCGAGCGGTGAGTGGATTCACAACATCCTCTAAGAATCCCGCAGCGCGATAGACCACGGCGTGGTCAAGTAACTCGGCAACTAATACATAAGGATCTGCGAGACCGGCATTCTCGGCCGCCTTCAGTAACTCTCGCTTCGCTAAACTGTGGTGAACGTCATACCCTAGCGACACATCAGCCTGAATAATCGTACCCTCACGATGTTGGACGGTGACAGGCTGAGTGACCAGCAACAGATTGGGGAGGTTGGTAAAGTCACGGGTTTCCGTTTGAATGCGGGTACTCACGAGCGACCTTCGTGTGACTCTGCCAAAGACGCCATTAACTAAAATGAAATCACCCGGCTTAAAGGGCCGAGTCGCCTGCAACATAATGCCGGCCATCGCGTTGGAGACAAAGGTCGTTGAAGACAGAGCGATGATAGCGGTCAGAACAACGCCAATTAGGCTGAGTATTTGCCCACGCACGCCAGCCTCGAGTGGCAGGGCGACCACCAGTGCGACCACCACAGCTAACCCTGCGCCCCAAAAAATAAGCTGGAGCACCAGCGAGGGGGCATCGATGTTTGAGGCGCGCTGGGTTAAGCGACTGAGTATTAACAGGCTGATACTGCCCAGCACTAGGGTTGTTATCGCCGGAGTGTAATGACCTAATTCCATCATGGTTCCGATCATCCCGTATTCGTTATGACGAGGTTGGCGCTTGTTCTTTTTTCTTATGAAGATGATACCATCGCGCGCCGGAGGACAGTATGACAACAGCGTTTGATAGTTGGATAAAAATGATGGAGACGGGAAGCCACGAAGGGCTTTGGGAGCTGCTCGATCCCGACTGCGTTTTTTGGTCTCCCATTGTGCATACCCCCCAAGAAGGCAGGCCCATCTCTCATGCCTACCTATCGGCAGCAGGTCATGTCTTTAATGAAGGGTTTCACTATACTAATTCGGTGATTGACGGAGACCACGGCGTGTTTGAGTTCGAATGCCTGATGGATGGTATCAACGTCAATGGGGTCGATATAATCACGCAAAGAAATAACCTAATCGTTGAATTTAAGGTTATGGTGCGTCCATTGAAGGCGATCAACATGGTCCATCAAAAAATGATGGCGATGTTGCAAGAGACAAAGAGCTAGCGAATACAGTGAATACCAGCACGCTACTGAGGGTTATGGGCAGGTCTCGCAAGAGCTCTGGACGATGGCTTTTGGTTGCCGCCATCATTGCCATGCTGTCGCTGCAAGTGGTCGCTGTAGATCATTGGCATGGCACTGATGACATACAACATTGTGAAGTGTGCCTTCACGCCCTTGATGCCTCTATTCCTTGTGCCCTAGGCAGCGTTGCCTTACTAGGTCACCAACAAAATCTAACACCCCGCAGTATTCCGGCTTGTTCCGCTGGCCCGAAGCTGGGAGCGGGTAATCGAGACCCCCCAATACACTCCTGAGATTGCATAAATCGAGGCCATTGCGATGGCCGCACAATGTTATTCTTGTTGGAGAGCATCATGACCGTGTTTAAGTATTCGGTAGCATTTAGCGTTGCTATTGCATCTAGTAGCGTCTTTGCGATAAACGAACCGCAACCCCTAGAGCATGTCCTAGTGACATTGCCAATACATCAAACAGCGACAGAAACGAGTCTGCCTGTCACTGTCCTAACCGGAGAGGAGCTTGCCCGGGAAGCTTCCGCAACGTTGGGCGAAACCCTTGAGAGATTGCCTGGCGTACACAATGCCAGCTTCGGGCCCGGTGTCGGTCAGCCTGTTATTAGAGGGCTTTCCGGGCCTCGCGTTACAACGCTGCAAAACGGCACCCGAAGCGCTGACGCATCTTCCCTAAGTGCAGATCACGTAGTAGCGGTCGAGGCTTTACTTGCTGACAGTATCGAAGTACTACGCGGCCCTGCAACGCTGCTATACGGCGGTGGCGCGATTGGTGGCGTGGTCAACGTACTCGATAATCGGATTCCAACCACCCTACCTGAAGAGACAAGTTGGGGGCTGGATTACCGTTACAGCGGCGCCAGCGGGGGCAATACGGGAACCTTTCGAGTTGACACAGCCTTAGGGCCTTTTGCTGTGCATGCCGATGCTCTATTCAGAGACACTCAAAATCTAGAGGTTCCGGACGGTGCTGGTACGGACGGAATGGACCTGCTACCCAACACCGATACGTCAGCAACGGCAGGCACCTTAGGTGCCGCGTTTCACTTTGACGGTGGTTTTATTGGTATTGCGGTAAATCGCCAAAAAAATAAGTACGGGCTTCCAGAGGGTAGTCACGGCCACCATGGCCATGGTGATGACCACGACGACGATCACGATGAAGATCATGACGATGACCACGATGAAGATCACGACGACGACCATGATGAAGATCATGACGACGACCACGATGAAGATCATGACGACGACCACGATGAAGATCACGACGACGACCATGATGAAGATCATGACGACGACCATGATGAAGATCATGACGACGACCACGATGATCATGATGACCATGAGGGCGAAGAGGAAGAGGTTGATATTCGTCTTGAGATGGAGCAAACCCGCTACGATATTCGACTGCAGCTCGATGAGCCCATGGCCGGTATCGCTCGATTTTCAGGTGTTGTCTCGCTAACGGAATATGAGCACACCGAGTTTGAAGGCTTGGAAGTGGGCACTGTCTATAGCAGCGATGCGATTGAAGGCCGATTAGAGTTGGTTCACAGCCCTATCGGCGATCTGCACGGTGTGCTTGGGCTTCAAATTAGCGAAACGGAATTTAGCGCCGTGGGAGAAGAAGCATTTATTCTGCCTACCGATACCTCACGCATGGGTTTATTCCTGGTAGAAGATTGGCACAGTGGCTCATGGAAACTTGAGGGCGGCCTGCGATTTGACCGTGATGAAATTGATCCTCAAGGCAACATGGCACCCGCGCGGGAGTTTGATACCTTTTCGGCGTCCTTTGGTGCCCTTTATGAATTCACTGAAGCCTGGCATCTATCGACAACACTGACGCGATCTGAGCGGGCTCCCAGCGTTGAAGAGCTGTACTCCAATTACGGGAATACGGGCCCGTCGACTTGGGTGACCCACGCGGCGACTGCGGCTATCGAGGTGGGCGACGTTAGCCTTGATACCGAGGAGAGTCTCAATATTGATGTGGGTTTGTCATTACACGGCGAGACCCAATCGCTGCGCATTGGTGCTTACTACAATGACTTCGACAACTTTATCAACCTAGCCAGTACCGGTATGGAAGTGGGAGAAACCCCGGTGCGACGTTATGAACAGGGGGCTGCGGAGTTTATGGGTTTGGAGCTTGACGCCCACTGGGAGGTCTTAGAGACCAACCTGGGACTTCTCAACTTGGAAGTTGAGATGGACTTAACCCGCGGCGAGCTCGCAGATGGAAGCGATGTGCCGCGATTGCCACCGCTATCAGGTGCTTTGGGGTTGGTATGGGAGCAATCTTCAGCGCGATATTTTACGCGTCTGACTGCCGCTGATAAGCAAGACCGAACAGGCGACAACGAGGAGGCTACCGACAGTTGGGTACGTTGGGATATCGGTGGTCAGTGGCAGTTCGATTTCAGTGACTCTCTCATTACGCTATCCGCGGCGGTGCGGAATATTCGTGATGAAGAAATTCGTCTGAGTACTTCGGTACTGAGAGAATATGCCCCAGAACCTGGACGTTCCTTTAACGTGGGTGTCCGAATGGAGTTCTAAGGCGTTACAATGCCCGCGTGAATCGGTTAATTATTGGAATCAGCGGGGCCTCAGGGGTTCAATTTGGTGTCAGAGCGCTCGAGCTACTGGCTCCGCTGCCTATCGAGACGCATTTGGTGATGTCGCGATCGGCGGAGTTGACGGTTCACCACGAGCTCGACATGCCTCTCGCCGATCTTCGAGGTTTGGCTGACCAATGGCACCCCATAAAAAATGTGGGTGCCTCAATAGCCAGTGGCTCTTTTCGCAACATGGGAATGCTTATTGCCCCCTGTTCGATTCGCACTTTGGGCGAAATTGTTTCGGGGGTCACTTCTACGCTGTTGACCCGATCGGCAGATGTTGCGCTAAAGGAACGTCGGCCCTTGGTTTTAATGGTGCGAGAAACCCCCCTCCATCTTGGACACTTACGCAATATGGTAGCGGCCACAGAGATGGGCGCTATCATCGCACCTCCAGTACCGGCTTTTTATACCCGCCCAGAATCGGTTGATGCTCTGGTCACCCAGAGTGTTGCTCGTGTGCTTGATCTGTTTGCCATCGATATCCCAGAGATTCATCGATGGACTGAGTCGTGAGTCAAGGAGCCTGGCGCTTTCCCCCAGAGTGGTTGGTATTTAGCGTTATTGTTGTTGATCTGATTGGCTTCGGCATCCTGATTCCCATACTGCCCTTTATGTCACCGGCTTTGGGCGGTGATGAGATGGACGTCGCTCTAGTCATTGCCATTTATAGTCTTTGTGCAGGCATTGCAGGACCATTTTGGGGGAGTCTCTCCGATCGTATTGGTCGAAAACAGGTTTTGATGGTGTGCTTGTTTGGTGGTGCGCTGTCCTACGGCATGATCGGTGTTGCGAGCGAACTATGGATGCTTTACGCGGCTCGGGCGGTTGGCGGCGTTATGGCTGGCAGTTTGCCGGTAGCCTCCGCCTTGATGGCCGATGTGAGCGCCCCACATAGGCGAGCCAAGGCGATGGGGCTTGTGGGGACGGCTTTTGGCTTGGGGCTTATTCTTGGGCCGGTGATTGGCGGTGTTCTGGCTGGCCCGGAGGGGATGTTTTTGTGGCCCGGATTATTTGCTGCTGCCATGTCTTTAGTTTCGGTGGGTTTGGCCGGATGGTTGTTACCCGCTGACCGGCCCAATGCTGAGCTTACCAAAAGGGCTCGAAAAGTTTCGGGGTCCGAGAGCATGTTCGCTTTTATCCGGCGCCGGCATGCGCTGTTGCTGACAATACAATATACCCTGCATACCGGTGCAGTCAGCGCGGCAATCTACTTAAGCCCGCTTTGGCTAGCCGCCTACTTAGGCTGGGGACCCACCGAGGTCGGGTTTTTGTTTGGGCTGGTTGGGGTTGCCATGATTGTTGTTCAAGGTGCCATGATGGACTGGATGACACGAACCTTCGGATTGATCAATGTATTGACCGCAGGTGCGGCTATTTTTGCGGCCAGTCTGGTTGCGGCAGTATTAGTAGAGACCGAGTTTGCCCGTGGTCTTGTCATCTTTACCGCATTTGCGGGTGCTACTTGTTGTTTACCTGTTTTGAACACCGTAGCGAGTAGCATTGTGGGTGCGCAAGAACGAGGGCGAATGATGGGGGTGACCGCGTTGGCGGCTTCAATAGGCCGCGTGATTGGCCCACTTGCAACAGGCTTAGTGCTGGCTGTCAGCGATTACCCAGTCTCTTGGTTTGTTATCGCGTTACCGGTTTGTCTGGTGTTGTTGTGGTCACGAACAGGTGCTGCTCGTTATGCGCGCTCTGGCGGTTTGCAGCCATCAGATTCTTGAGGTGAAGTACCTCCTTCCCACAGACAATGGCTGTATTTTTTTCGCAACCTCACTACGGGGCTCCAGCGCAAAGTGCCTTGATTACCGGGTTTTTGCTGCTATGTTTATGGCACCTTAACTTCGGCGATCCCCTGTCATGAAGTCACGTGTTCTTATTACCTTGCCACTGCCAGCCGCTGTTTTGGACGGTCTGTCCCAACAGTTTGACCTTCAGGTTTGTGATGAAAGCCCTATGCCCACGGGTGACATTGCCAAATGGGCTCAGGCATCTGACGCTATCCTTTGTTCTCTGGGGACGCCCATCACTGCCGATCTCATTGGAGCAAACCCACAGCTACGCACAATTTCGAGCATTTCAGTTGGCGTCGATCATATTGATACCGATGCGGCTACGGCTGCCGGCTTGCCCATCGGCCATACCCCTGAAGTTTTGGTCGACAGTACAGCTGACTTGGCGCTCGCTCTAATGCTAGCGACAACCCGCCGGATCGTGGAGGCCGATCGTTTTGTTCGTCAGGGTCAGTGGTCCGCCGACTGGACCACCGACTTCTTTCTTGGCAGTGACCTCAGTCGTGCCACCGTGGGCATTGTAGGATTGGGGCCCACAGGTCTGGCGGTCGCCAAGCGTGTCACAGCTTTTGGAGCCCAGGTGATCGGGTGGAATCGAACGGAGCGTGCCGTGCCAGGTGTCCGAAATATTGCCCTCGATGATCTTTTTGCAGAGGCCGATATCGTATCGATTCATACTGCGGCAACCGCGGAGACACGCCATCTTGTCAGTGCCGAGAGGCTCGCTCTCATGAAACCCGGCGCGGTGATTGTTAATACTGCCCGTGGTTCGGTCATTGACGAAGCCGCACTGATTGAGGCCTTATCCAGCGGTAAAATCAGAGCGGGGCTTGATGTGTATGAGCAGGAACCCCTTGCTCAGGACAGCCCGTTATTGGCGATGGACAACGTGGTGTTAATGCCGCACTTAGGGAGTGCGACGGCGGCTACCCGCCAGGCGATGATGGAACGCGCTTATGCAAATCTCGTAGCGGGACTTGAGGGTAAGCCGTTACCGTGGTGCGCCAACCCCCAGGTTTATACAACCGTTTAATTGGCTTTAGGCAAACGTCCCAAAGCGCGGTTAACGGCTTTATCGACACTTGCTGACATGCGCTTTGCATCGAAGTTGGCGTGATCAACAACCTTACTCATTCCCGCGGCCCAAACAGGCTTTTGCGTGCTTCCATCTGTAAATGTCAGGAGAATACTGGTGACCTCCCTGGGTCCTGAAAGAGCATAGGCGTTATCGATCAGCGCCTGATCTGCACGGCGATTGATCACTAGGTCTTGGCTAGAAATCGGATTGTCTTGGTTGTTAGCATCTGTCGCCGCCGTGCTAAGCGCGCCCTCAGTGATCGAGGCCTTAAACTGATAGATAACTTGAAAGTCCCCGCCACGATCTACAAGTTGATACCCTTTGCTCGCCAGCTTTTGATCTACAGAGGCGCGTAACGTGGGATCAAGGGCGTAGAAGGGATCTGTCGTGACCCCCGAAGCTTCTATGTCTAGGGCTGCCGCTTGCCAGTTGTAAGTGACGTAGTTGCCGGCTTCAAAGCGATCATTAGGCGTCGTGTCGACTTGAACACCAGAACACCCGCCAAGAGCCAGTGACCCCAGGAGCCCAGTGCACAAAAGCCAGAGGTTTACGGATCTAAAAATCATGGTCGCGTCCTTGATGCCTGCATGTTGTGTCGAATTGACGGTATCCCACCAAGTTCTCGATGCCATGGTGAGAATTTCTTAAGAGAAGAATAACAGCTTTATCACCATTCCTATTATGGTTAAGGCAAGTACTCGGCGTATTAAACCCTCCCCGTTTCTCAGGGTCAGTGTGGCACCCAGATAACCCCCAAGGGAGTTACCGATAGCAAGCACCGCTCCAATGAGCCACAACACTTCACTTTGGAGACTGAAGATCACCAATGCCCCCAAAGTGTACACGGCAACAATGAAACACTTGTGGGCGTTGGTGGCCACCAGATCGAGGCCCATGACGCGATTTAAAATTGGCATCAAAATGAAGCCCACGCCGATCTGGATAAAGCCCCCCCAGAACCCTGCGAAGACCATCAGTACATGACCCCATAGCAGATTTCGAGGCTGTCGATTTCCACCTTTTTGGGCGGCTCCGCCTCGGTACATTAAAACCAGCGTGGCAAGCATGACTGCGGCCAAAGCTGCATTGAATTGCGCTCCACTAAGCTGCACCCCCGTCCAGGCACCCAGCAGCGCGCCGGGTAGTGCGCAAAGAGCGAGGGATATGCTAAGACGAAAATCCCCTTGGCCACCGCGCATAAACGTGCCTACTGCGATGAGATTTTGCGCCAGAATTGCGATGCGGTTGGTGCCATTTGCAATAGGGCCCGGGACACCTAAAAACACCATAACTGGCACAGTAATGACCGAACCACCGCCAGCCATAACATTGATAGCACCGCCGATTATGCCTGCGGCAATCAACGCGCCGTAGTGCCAGAGTTCCATGGCTTAGTCGCTGTCCACTTCGCGAAGGGTGACCAATTCTTCAGCGGCCGTGGGATGGATGCCGATCGTGCGATCGAAATCCATTTTAGTGGCCCCCATTCGCAGGGCAATCGCCATACCTTGCAGAATTTCTCCGGCATCGGGCCCTACCATATGGACGCCTATTACTCGCTGACTCGCCTGATTAACAATAAGCTTCATCATTGACCGCTCGTCTCTGCCGCTGAGCGTGTGCTTCATGGGTCGATATTCAGAGCGATAGATATCGAGTTTACCAAAGGCCTCTCGGGCTTCGATTTCGGTATAGCCTACCGTACCGACATTGGGCTGGCTGAAGACGGCAGTTGGAATAAAGTCATAGTCGACCACGTGCCCGCCGGCGCCAAATTCACGGTGAGCAAAAGCCATGCCCTCAGCGAGGGCAACGGGGGTGAGTTGTTCTCCACCAATCAAGTCACCCAAAGCGTAGACCGACGCCTCCGCGGTTTGAAATTCATCATTGACGGCGATGAAGCCACTCTTATTCAACGTCACGGATGTGGATTCGAGATTGAGGTCAGCAATATTGGGCCGTCTACCTGTTGCACATAAAATGGCGTCAACCTCTGTTTCGGTATCGTCTTCAAAAACCACCTTGTAACCGCTAGGACCCGGTTCAATGGACTTTGGGTTTGTGTTGAAGCGCAGGTCAACACCGGTTTTCCGCACTTCCTGGGCTAAAAATTGACGAACATCGTCATCGAAGCCTCGCATGAACAATTCTCCGCGATAGGCCTGTACAACTTCTGCGCCCAATCCATTAAAAATTCCCGCAAATTCGGTGGCAATGTAACCACCCCCGACAATGAGTAAACGTTTTGGAAAATGTTCAAGGTCAAAAATCTCATTGGAAGTGAGCATGTGCTCTTTGCCTGGCAGGTCGGGAAGGTAGGGCCATGTGCCCGTGGCAATTAAAATCTTTTCGGCGCGAAAAACTTGGCCCTCAACATCGACGGTCTGGGGGTCTAGAAGTCGTGCGCGACCCGAAATAATGGTGGCTCCAGGCGCTTCCAGTAGCCGTTCATAGATAGCATTTAAGCGGGATATTTCGGCCTTTTTGCGGTCCCTCAGGGTTGGCCAATCAAACGTTGGAGCGTCGCCCTGCCAACCAAAACCGGCACTGTCGGTAAAACCTTTGGAAAATTCGCTGGCGTATACGTACAGTTTTTTGGGCACGCAGCCCACGTTTACGCAGGTGCCACCCATATACCGATCTTCAGCAATGGCAACTCGGGCCCCTAGTGAGGCCGCGACGCGGGCGGCTCGCACGCCACCGGATCCTGCGCCAATGACAAAGAGATCAAAATCGAAGGGTTGGGATGTCATAAACTTTGCCTGTAATTCGTCACTTATTGCAATTTAAAGTTTTATAGAGATGCCGTAATCTCGCATCTCTTTCAGAACGAGAAAACCCGGATGTTTATTGTAACCTCTGCGTCAGTGCAGCGCTTGTTGCTGGCGCTATTGTTTGTCGTCGCGGCAATGCCACTGCGCGCCGCCATTGATCCCGATTTAACCGAACCTTCTAATGCCGGACGCATTCATCTGACCGACGGTACGGTGATTGTGGGAGTTGTCACGGGAATTCGAGACGGCAAAGTGAAGGTAGAAACCGCCTTCAGTGATGATGCGCTAAAAATTCCCGCCGAGATGGTGGCCAATTTTGAGCAGATTCAGGAAACCCACCTGCTGCTGGATGATGAAAGCGTGGTTACGTTGCCGGCCATCGAGGTGGTAGAGGGTGCTCTGGTACTGGAGAATGAGACGATTGCTCTGGTTGATATTGATGTCATGAACCCGGAGCCTTGGGAGAAGGGTCAGGGCTTTAAATGGACGGGAGACACAAGCGCGGCGCTGGCTGTTGCTAGGGGTAATACCGATACCAACGAGCTCGACGTTGCACTTAACACCGTTTTAAAGTCCATCAAAGATCGGTACACACTCAATGGCAGTATCGACAAGGACGACACAGGTTCCGCCGGCACTGATGTGCGGACCGACACGGCCGACAAGTGGAAGCTGCTGGGCAAATACGATTATTTTTTAACAAATGACCGCAATTATCTGGGGTTTAACCTTGCTGTTGAATCTGATGCCTTAGCAGATATCGATATACGAACTTACGTAGGTCCCTATTTTGGCCGGGTTCTTTTGGATAACGACATCATCTCCCTCGATGGTGAGCTGGGATTGGCTTATGTCAGCACGGAATATTCGGCGCTTCAGGTTGAGGACATTGAATGCCTAGATAGTGCGGGGGCGAGTCGTGGGCCCAAAGCCTGTGCTTTTGATAAAAAAAGTTATGGCGCCCTGAATTGGAACCTGACAGGTGAGAGCAAGTTCTTAGGTGGAAGCTCTAAACTTTACTTGCGTCATGTGGGTATTGTTGGCACCGACCGTACCCAAGATGTGCTGCTCAAAACAACCGCAGGCCTCGCCTTCCCGCTGGTCTTTGGCTTTCAGGCAGCCGCTGAAATCTCGGTTGATTATGACGGCTCCCTCGAGCAGGAAGTCGACCAAAAATACAGTTTCCGTGTGGGGTATGCCTGGTAGTAATGAACCCTCCAGACAACGCCACGTGGTTTTTGCCTCTGGGTGGTACCGGTGAAATTGGCATGAACCTCAATTTGTACGGCCATAAGGGCCGCTGGTTGCTGGTCGATTGCGGGATCACCTTTGAACATGATGCGGCAAGCACCTCTGGGCGGCCGCGAATTCAGATGCCAGACCCCGCTTTTATTGTTAGCCAGAAACATCTTATTGACGGGCTGATTATTACCCATGCCCACGAGGACCACCTGGGTGCTGTGCCCTACCTGTGGCCTATGCTCGATTGCCCGGTCTATACCACGCCTTTCACCGCATCGGTTTTGCGTAAAAAAAGTGGCTGGCGAGGTAGTGTGTTGCCTAACCCACTCATTGAGGTCAGCCCGGAAGACCGGCTTCAGATTGGGGTTTTCGATGTTCAGTGGCTACCCATTACCCATTCGACTGCCGAAACTTGTGCGCTGCTAATACGCACCGCTGGCTGCAGTGTGTTGCACACTGCTGATTGGAAGGTCGATAAACGGCCTGTTGTAGGTCCCAGCTGGCAGGTGTCGGACTGGGCTGGAAAAGAATTTGAAGGTCTCAATGCGATCGTTTGTGATTCAACCAACGCGTTAAAAGCTGGGCGCTCTCCCAGTGAGGGCGATGTGGCGGATGGTTTGCTTCAAACTTTGGCGCCGTTAACCGGTAAGGTTGTGGTGGCTTGTTTTGCTAGCAATGTGGCCCGATTGCAGTCGGTGCTGCGTATTGCCCATGCCACCGGTCGCAGATCAGCTCTGTTGGGGCGGTCACTAGAAAATATGTATCGGTGTGCACTGGCCAACGATTATTTGCACCCAGACTTTAGGCCCATTTCCCATGAGCACCTCGAGTACCTGCCTGAATACGAGGTTTTGGCATTGGCGACAGGAAGCCAAGGCGAAGTCGGTGCTGCCCTGCATAAATTGGCTTTAGACATCCACCCACACTTATCTCTGGGTGAAGGCGATACGGTTATTTTTAGTGCCAAAACAATTCCGGGCAATGAAGCGGCTGTAGCTCGCCTTGTCGAAAATTTGCAGGCTCGCAATATCGCTGTTATTCACGCCGACAGCAGTCAGCGTACACTGCACGCATCGGGGCATCCCTGTCAGGATGAGTTGGTCGACTTGTATCAAACTCTGGCCCCTGATTTGGTCATACCCGTTCATGGCGAGGCGGCGCACATGGCGGCTAATGCAAATTTAGCGAGGGCGAACGGAGCTGCTTCTGCGTTGACCGGGCTTAACGGCGACTTATTTCATCTTGCGCCTGTTCCCGGTATTCGGCGACGCTGGGCAGAGACGGGACGACTTGAGTGGTTGGAGAATGATCACCGGTTAATTTCAGTGTAGGTTAGCGCTTCGCTCTAGGCGCTACACCTTGTCGTTTTGAACTGTCCTTTCAAGGGTTAACCGCCGCCTTAACCTTTGCCTTTTAATTTTGAAGCTATTTGTGGGAGGGTGCGCCGGCGGCTTGGCGTGCGGCCTCACGGCGAGCGCTCTCGCGATTGATCATCTGATAGCTGAGGTAGTACTTAAAGATATTAGACACGTACTGAACGGTTTCGCGGCCTATCTTCTCGGCGGCGATCACTTCGACGTGGTCAAACCATCGGTATGGGTCATAGCCTCTGGCACGTGCTGTTTCTTGGAGGCGACGGACTTTGGCCGGTCCAGCATTGTAGGCAGCCAGAGCGAGAAGCGCACCGTTTAAAGGATCCATACCGGGGTCACTAAAATAGCGTTGCTTCAGAAATGCGAGGTACTTGGCGCCGGCCTCAATATTTGGGTCGACTTTATGAATATCGGGGATTCCTACATTCTTATCGGCTGCCGTGCTGGGCAGTAATTGCATAACACCCACCGCACCGACGTGGCTGCGAACATCCTGATCGAGGCGTGATTCCTGAAACCCTTGAGCCGCAAGTAGCGCGGGGTCGATACCGTAACTGACACCGTGGCGGCGAAAAAGTCCTTCGAGGTCGCGATATCGCTGCAGCTCACTCTTGGCGTTGGTATTAGCGGCCCAATTAAAATCTCGGACGTAGCGATTTTTCAAAATATTCCCAAACAAAGTGCCCTCTTTATTGTCTTTAAGAAAGTTGTTGAGGAATTTTTTAAGCTCAGGGTTGTTTTGACGAACAGCCCAGGCAAGGCGGCTGCCTTCCCTAAATACAATGTCGTTACGAATGCGGAGATTAGTGAACACCCCGGACCACTGGGTAGGCTTGTAGTCATCGACAATCGTCCAGGGCAATAATCCCGCATCGACCATTTCAATCAGATCTTCATCTTCCAGCAATTCTGACATGGGTTCTATGGTCACCGGGGCTTTACCCTCGCTAGCAAAGCGTTGATTAAGCTGCTCGACACTTTCGGTATAGCTCGACGAGGCTCTGAGGTATACGCTTTTTCCAGAGAGGTCATCAATCGAGCTGAGGACGGGGGCACTGGGGCCCGCTACTAAAATTTCTTTCAGCGGTTTGCTGGACGGTATGGTGAATGCGGCTTGTTGCTCGCGAGCAGGCGTCACCGTGGTGCCTGCCATAATGATGTCTCCTCGCCCCTGCTCTAGAGCTACAAAGAGTTCATCCCTGGCGACTGGCAGCACAAATACCACCACTTTTAGGTGACCGGCCTCGTAGCTGTCATTGATGACTTTTTCCAGTCGGTTCGCATATTCCGCAGTAATGCCTTTGGCACCATTGTCCAGGTAGTAGCGCCCGGGCCCGTAGACGGTCAGCACACGAATAATTCGCCGTTGTACCATGCCCTCAAGGTCACCGGTGTACGGGCTGTTATCGACTAATGCGGTGGGGTTTCTTAGGTCATTGTCCTGAGCTTGAGTAGGCGGCCCCATAAGCAAGGCGAAAAAGACCATAAGAGGCATAATAAATCTGGGCATTATCGAGGCTTCCTGCTTTTTATAAATCGATCATCGGTCATTGGCCTTAAGCTTGCGCTGCTGATACTCGGCAGACTGATCTGGTAGTTGCTGGGGAAAAAGATGTCATTACGATCTTGGGAGATGGTTATGGTTGCGGGGGTGTCGATACTGGGCCAAGCTCCGCATGTTTCACCAGCATCGCAGATAAATAGGTCGTTATCGTTATCGGTTCCCGCCCAAATCTCATAGGTCCCAATTGGGAGCGAGTCAGTCTCGTTTCCTTGGGGAGTGAGTAGAAAGTTGGTGGTAATGGCATAGCCTTGGTCAACATACCAAAGGTCGCTGGATGCTGCTGTGGTGCCTTGCCAAATTTCTTGGGTTTCGGAATTAATGAAAAGGACGTACACCACACCAATGTTCCCAGCTTCGCCATTATTGACTTGACTTTCAACTGATACCGACAGATCTCCTGCGGTCGATTGAAAGCTGACGTCAGCCCGATAGGTTCCCTGGGTTAAACCTTGACGGTCCACACTGAATCGCCAGCTGCCCAATCCATTCTCATTGGTATTTCCCTTGGTAATCGTTAACCATTGGGCAGTGTTTTCAACACCGAGAATAGAGAGCTCACCTCCACCCTGGTTTGAAACAACTAAGTTGGCCACGGTGAGCGTGCTACCAAAATTTAAGATCGTAGTAGAGACACCCAGCCTCGGTGGGATATCGATTTCGCCACCTGCATAGGAAATAGCGGCTGTTACGGCTTTTCGGGCATTTATCAAGCCCCAGCCGTAGGTATTATCGCGACCATTATCGCCGAGATCATCGGTCAGCAGTCCCAGCTGCAACAAGTCTTCGACGGCAGATGCGTCGAGATCGGGATTTACAGATTTCATCAGTGCGAAAACGCCGGCAACGTGCGGTGTTGCCATACTGGTGCCTTGAAGAAAAATGTATTCGGGAAGCCCTTCAGAATAGTAAGTGCTAATGACTCCATCGGGTTGTCCGTCACCATTGGCGTCTGCCTCTAATCGCCCTCCCGGGGCGACGAGGTCGAGTGCTGATCCACGATTTGAATAATCACTAATACTGTTTATCGCATCAGTGGCGCCCACCGCAAAAATACCCGCATAACCACCCGGATAATCGACCTTGTCATTGCCGTCGTTACCGCTTGCCGCAGCAATTAAAATTCCGCTATTGGCAACCGTCGTGTAAAGATTTTGGGCTGTTTGACTAAACCCGGCACCCCCAATACTAAGATTGATGACGGCGGCTGGACTACTGGGCAAGGTATTGGCGTCATTGCTGAAGCCCGCCGCGTAGCGTACTGACTGCAGGATGTCATAGGTAGAGCCAGAGCCGTCCGCGCCCAGTGCGCGCAGTGGCATGATTTGTGATGAGTACGCTACACCAGCAATACCTCTATTGTTGTTGCCATTAGCACCTATAGTGCCCGCAACATGTAAACCGTGGAAATCCCCAGATCTAAATGGATTACTGCCTGCGCCTATGTCAGTAGGATCGGGATCTATGCCGTCGCCATCACCTGCACTCTCGGCATCTGATATAAAGTCATAGCCGTCAATGAGTTGACCCTGGATATCAGGATGTTCACGGATAATACCGGTATCAACGACAGCCACGACCACACTAGGGTCCCCTGTCGTGGTGTCCCATGCCCCGGGAACACCTATTTGATCAAGGTGCCACATGAAGCGAATGAAGCTGTCATTGGTGGTAGCCTTTGTTTGCACTTCCCAGTTGGGTTCAGCTAGAGCAACGCCAGGCTCTCGTGCAAGGCGCTTCGCCAGAATGCGTGTTTGCCACTGTGCTAAACGGTCAGGGTCGTGACTTAGCTCGGCTTGTCTGGCAATTAGGCGTGCATTGTTATTTATGCCTAGGGTGCTAATGGTCACAGGCTGCATATCGAACCGCCTAGCGCGCCCTAGTCCCCCCCCCGTTTCCAGCAGCGCATATTTGTGGGTTAGCTGGTGCTGCTGTTCTTCAGCAATATCACGCTTGAGAACACCCTCGCCGCCCCACGTGACTAGTGCTTGGCCAGGTATTGCACGTGATTTCTCTATCGTAGTTGATGATGAGTTGCTGCTTCGACCCACCGTTAAAACATAGTTAGCGGCGCCGCGGAACGTGGTGGCATTAATGTACCAGGTCCCTGCCTCCGGTATGGTGAGCTGTTCGATCTCTCCTGTACCCAGACTGTCATCGACGGATATTCCATCGCTGTCGTACAGGTAGAGGTCAAGGTCTGAATCTACGTAGTCCGATGCGAAAAGAGTGACAATATCCCCTGCCTCAGCATCTATAACAAAGAAGTCGTCAGGGTCACCAGCTTCCTGAGTTTTGCCTGAAGAACCTTCACCCGGCAAGTTAATGTAGCCGCCAGCAGCGCCGGGGTTTGGCAGTGGCTGAGCGACTTCCAGAGTGTTGTTTGGGGCGAAAAAATTTTCATTATTATTGGTATCGGAGTCGAGTATTGCGACCTCTGGCACGGTTAAACTCCCTGACACAGACACCTCTTGAGGGATATTTGTCGCTTCGAAGACTGGGGTTAAGCGCGCAACAGAATCAGAGCTGAGAATACGATTTTGAAGTGAGATGGGCAGAATCCGCAAGCTCAGTTCGCAGGTTCCCTCTATTCCCTCACAGACATTGCTACGAGTTTTGGACCAACCGACAAAACGGTAGCCCGCACTGGGGATTGCAGTAAATGCTTCCTCAAAGTTGTTGTCCGTAATATCGTTTTGGCAGGTTAATGCCTCGCCGCAATCATAATTTCCAGACGCTGAAGTCACGCGTCCACCTTCTGGAACAATCACCTCCAATCGGCAACCGCATGTCACCATTATGGCGGCCAGTAGGAGGGCTTTTAGAGGTATATTTGCCATGAAGATATCAGCCTTTTAGTCTACACCTTACGGCAATCCAGCAAGATTTTTCCAAAGTGCTCACCCGACTGCATGCGGGTCTGAGCTGACATGGCCTCTGATAGCGGGACAACGGTATCGATATGAGGCTCGATATGACCCGCTGCCGCCATTGGCATCATTGCCTTCTGCAAGGCATTAAAGCCGTCAGCGCGCCCTTTCATGCCCAATCCGCGCAATGTGCTACCCGTCAGTGTTAAACGCTTCATGAGTATTGGAAACAGCTCGATCTCAGCTTTAGAACCACGCATGACACCGATGCAGACAATGCGTCCATCGGGCGCCGCTAGCTCAAAATTCATCGGCATGAAATCCCCGCCTGCCATGTCCAATGTCACATCGATAGCACCGGCAAGGTCGGCATGTTTAAAATCATCAATGAGGGTATCACTGCGGTAATCCAACACAAAATCTGCCCCTAGGGCACGAACCCGGGCGCATTTATCGGATCCGCCTGCGGTCGCTACTACCCGAGCACCCCAAGCCTTAGCCATTTGAATGGCTATTGTGCCAATACCGCTGCCACCACCGTGGACCAGCAGTGTCTCGTCAGATTTAAGGTTTCCAAGGGTAAATACGTTGTGCCATACCGTCAGCAGCGCCTCGGGGAGTGCGGCACCGTCGCGGGTATCGATGTTGGGCGGCAGTTGCAGCGTATGGTCGGCTCGGGCGATGGCGACGGTCGCGTACCCGCCGCCCTGCACCAGTGCCGCGACACGATCGCCGATTTCAAACCCTTGAACGTTAGCTCCCAAAGCTGCGACCTGCCCTGCAACCTCAAGGCCTAAAATGGGTGAGGCATCGTCAGGAACAGGATAAAGCCCCAAGCGCTGTAGGATATCCGCGCGGTTAACACCAGCGAAATCTACAGTGATCGCGATTTCCCCAGCAGCTGGGGCGGCTAAAGTGTCGTCCTTTAAAGATAGGGTGTCGGAGTTTTCAATGTCGATATACTGACGGCGCATAGTCTTTCCTACTTTTTCAATTAACAAAGCATAACGTAAGTGCTCAAATTCGCACTGCTAAATTGAGTGTAGTAATGAGGGCGTGTTGGGGGGTAATGTGCACCACTTAAGACGATTATCCGGGAGGATTTTGTGGCTAAACCTATGTTCATTCGCAGCGCTAAACGACGTTTCAATTTTACAATGGCGCGGTTATTGTTTGGTGACAAATCGACGGCACCTCACTTTGCGCTGGTGGGCCCGGGCAGTGCTAATCATCTCTGTCAGCGCATCGTAGAGAGTGGTCATCAGCGCGTACTGATTGTCACGGATAAGCCCTTGCGAGAGCTTGGACTGGTAGATCAAGCCTGCGAGACCCTCATCAAAGCGGGTATCGATCTGGTCTGGTACGACGGCGTTCAGCCAGATCCCACCTTCACGCAGGTCCGTGAAGGTGCGCAAATATTACGTGAGCAGGCCTGCACCGCTATCCTCGCGGTGGGCGGTGGCTCATCGATGGACGCCGCCAAAATCATCGCAGCCACCCTTGATTCTTCGGACGATCCTGAGTCATGGGCGGGTATCAATAAAGCGCCTGAGACCGCAGCGCCGCTTTATGCCATTCCTACGACAGCGGGCACCGGTAGTGAGGCAACCATGGGAGCCGTGATTACCCACGAGGGCGATCAGAGCAAGGTTGTAATTAGCGGCGCAGCCCTTTTGCCGGTTGCGGTAGCGCTCGACTCCAATCTTTTGCTGGCGTTACCCCCGGCAATTACTGCGGCCACGGGGCTCGATGCGTTGACCCATGGTGTAGAGGCTTATATTGGCATTTGGAGTAGAGGTACCAGTGCAGAAACGGCGCGAATGTGTGTGCGTGGCGTAGCCCATTGGCTGCCGCGGGTCATGGCAGAACCCGGCGATCCAGAGGCGCGATTGGGAATGTCGATGGCGGCTTATTATGGCGGTGTCGCCATTAATCAGGTGAATGTGGGCGCGGTCCACGCGATTGCTCACCAGCTTGGTGCGTTTTATCACTTGCCCCACGGCGTCGCTAACGCAATGGTTCTGCCTCATGTTTTACGGGTTTTCGGAAACTCTGCAACGGCCCGCCTTGAAGAGCTGGCACCCTTGATGGGTGTCTCAGGGGCTGCGCCTGCGATCGATGCCATGGAATCTCTGCGAGAGAGTGTAGGGTTACCGGGCAACTCCGAGGCCATCAAAGCGGCAGATTATGAAAAAATTATTGAGCGCGCTTTGGAAGAAAGTGATGGCTATTTTTCACCAAGAATTCTCACGGCGCCTGATGTTGAGCAGGTTCTAAAATCGATTACGGCTTAGTGGAAAAGGGTTTTAGCCACTCGCTGGCGAGGCTGATGAAATGCTGATGCCCGTCGGTCGGGCCCTCTGAACACGCGAATCCGTGAGCTTCGTCATCATAGTGATGATAGGTGACATCGACCCCCGCTTGTCGCATACGAATGCTCAGGCGTCGCCCGTCATCTCTCAGGACATCGCGTTCTGCCGTAATAATTAAACTTGGGGGAAAGTTACGGTAGTTGGTGCGTCTGTTAAGAAATATGAGCTTGGCTGCCGGGTCTGCCGGGGTAATGTCGCCCATATAGGTATCGAAAAACCAGCGCATGATAGAGGCTGTCAAAGGCTTGGAGCGGGCGTGCTCGCTAAAGGATGGGAAGCCGTGCAAATAGTGCTCTGTCGCTGGGTAAAGTGTGATGCTACCGACAAGTCGTGGCTCCTCGGGCATTGAGGCCAGCGTGCATAAGGCCAAATTACCCCCAGCACTGTCTCCAGCAATAATGGCTTTGCCGTTATTCGGTGCCAATGTGTTCAGGTTATCTAAAATCCAGCGAGTGGCCTGAAAGCAATCGTCGTGAGCGGCCGGAAAGGGGTGCTCCGGTGCTAATCGATAGTCGACAGACATTAAGGTGCAGTGGGTTGCTTCTACTAGTGCGCGGCAAAATGGATCGTGGGTGTCGAGGTCGCCAATGACCCACCCGCCACCATGAAAATAAATAATGATGGGGTGGTCCTCACGCCCATGATACATACGGGCGCGGATCGGCCGGTCGTCGATGGGCAGTATCAGCGTACTGGTCGATACATTTTGCTCAGACGGGCCGTCACGCCAGGCCTTCGCGCTGACAAATCGATAGTAGTAGCGAAATACCAGCGCTTTAAGTCGCGATAGGAATATTTTCATCATTATCGATATAACGTGCGTCGGGGTTTTGGGTGTACCAGTGCACGCCCGCCTCGTCTGTCTTTTTATGAATATTGCCACGTTGCAGTAACAGGTTCAGGTTAGCGAGGGTTTCCCCCGTTGCCAGGCCAATTAACTTATCGGTGATCTCACGGGTGAACAAACTGGGAAAACAGTCCACTGCACGCTTGGGCTCGGAGACGTAGTCGTACACCGATTGCAAACCTTGTCGGTGGCTATCAATGATTTGGTTAATGCGAATGTGTAACCCGTGAAAGGGGTTTTGGTGGGCCGGTAGCACCAGAAGGTCATTGGGTAGAATACTCAATAGGCGCGCGTTTGAGTCCATCCACTCTGCGAGTGGATTGCCCTCGGGCTCTGTTGGAAAGACCGAGACATTGGGGGTAATCCTTGGGAGTACCTGATCCCCAGCAATAAGAATTTTCAGGGCCGGGCAGTATAAACAGGCGTGTTCCGGGGAATGTCCTGACCCAACAATCACCTGCCAGTAGCGATCACCAATGGTAATAGTTTCCCTGTCGACCATCCGTCGAAAGCAGTGAGGCATGGGTGCCATCATGGCGCCAAAGGTTCCGAAACGCCGACGGTATTGATCGAGCTGATTGTCATCAAAGCCCGCCCCTCGGTAAAAATCGACGCCAGCTTTCGGTGCATCCTGACCGGTGTAGCTCGCCATCAGCTGACACATGACGTATTCCTCACGTGTCATCCAAAGAGGACAATCAAATTGCTCGCAGAGCCAGCCGGCCAGGCCAATATGGTCGGGGTGCATGTGGGTACAGATAACTCTATGGACGGGCTTTCCGCCCATAAAGTCCTTGAATAGCCCCTCCCAGACTGCCCGAGAATCCTCCGATGCCAAACCCGTATCGACCACGGTCCAGCCATCGCCATCCTCTAATAACCACAAATTAATATGATCGAGTGCCATGGGCATGGGCATGCGTATCCACCAAACACCCTCGGCAACAGGGAAAGGCTTTAGGGGTTCTGGCGCCTGTTGACGCCCCCATGGGTAAGTCAGTCCGCGGTAGTGTTCGTTGGTTTGCTGCAGCATGAAAACGCCATGATTGTGGGACAGATGGGAGTTTGCGGCCTATAAGAGAGCTTGTCCACGCTTGTGGTCATGACAAAGGTACTCCCAAAACACTATTAACGCTTCTGGGTGTCGTGGCACAATCTCATCGGCCTGCTACGCTACTAACCGACAACGACTTCGCCGTATTTCAAGAGTTTATGAACATGTCTGAGGACAAACCCGCCTCTTTACACTCCCCTCCAGCACGAGAGCAGTCCCTTGCGGCACTGGAAAATGCCACTCTGGATACCTTGGTGGTGGGAGCCGGTATTAATGGTGCTGTTGCAGCGGCAGCTCTGGCGGGTTGTGGTGCCAAGGTTGGCGTCGTCGATCGCGGAGACTTCGCCGGCGGTGTCAGCTCTCACTCGAGCAATTTAGCCTGGGGCGGCATTAAATACCTCGAGTCGGGTGAATGGCGCCTTGTGCGTAAACTCTGTCGGTCTCGAAATCGGTTAATGGATGCATACCCATCAACGGTTCGTGAGATTCGGTTCTTTACCAGTATTGGCAAAGGTTTTCGCATGTGGTCGATCTTTGTGTGGTTGGGCGCGCTGCTGTACTGGTTCATGGGAAACTGCAAAATGGCGGCGCCTCGTTACCTGACACCGGGCAAGATTCGACAGGAAGCCCCGGTTGTCGCGGCTGAGGGTGTGGTTGGGGGTTTGGAATACTCAGACTGCTATCTTTACGACAATGACTCCCGTTTTGTGTTCAATTTTGTGCGCCGAGCAGCAGATGCGGGTGGACTTGCCGCTAATTACCTTGCCGTTGAGTCATTGCAGTGGCTGTCTGATCAGTCATGTTGGTGCGCGACCTTGCGAGATCGAGTGACCGATCGCGTCTTTAGCTTACATGCCAAAACGATTGTTAATGCCACGGGGCCCAACACAGATCTCCTTAACGAGTCTGTCGGTGTTGCTACCGAACACCGCCACGTGCTGTCTAAGGGCATTCATCTTATTGTCGACCGGGTGACCGACGCGGCTAAAGTTTTGACGTTTTTTGCCAGTGATGGACGCTTATTTTTTGTCATCCCAATGGGACCCAAGACTTGTATTGGCACAACCGATACGCCGGTTGATGACCCGTCTGTGGGGGTTACCGCGACTGATCGAGATTTTGTTCTGGCCAATGCGAATGCGTTGCTTAACTTGCCTAAACCATTGACCTCGGCCGATGTTATCGCCGAGCGGGTTGGCGTTCGACCCTTGGCGGTCGCTGGTGATGTCGGTGGTCGTGATTGGGTGCAGCTGTCTCGAGAGCATCAGATCGAAGTCGATAGTAAGCGGGCGTTCGTTAGTGTCTTCGGAGGCAAGCTCACGGACTGCCTCAATGTGGGTGATGAGCTGGTCTCGGTGATTGCCACGCTTGGCGTGGAGGTCCCTAATCCAGACGCGCAATGGTATGGGGAGTCGGGTGCGGGTTGCCGCGCAAAATTTATGGCGCGAGCGGAAGCCATGGCGCTCGATAAACTCACCCCGCAGACTGCCTCCGAACCCCTGTCCATCCGATTCTGGCGCCGATATGACAGGGCGGCTTTCGATCTTCTCGATGACATAGCCTCTGATATCACCGAGGCAGAACACGTGCTGACGGGAGCGGAATACACCCGGGCAGAGCTACGCCTCATTGCCAAGCGAGAGTGGATTGTTGAGTTATCTGACTTTATGCGACGACGGTCTAAAGTTAGCCAAGTTGTGCGTCGTGAGGCATTATTAACAGACCCAGGGCTTGAAGAATTAGCGACTCTGCTCATGGGCGATTCTGCAATGCAGCAGGTCGCAGCCTATAGAGCCTGATTTCGGCGCAATGAAGGTTTCTTGGAGCCCCTAGTTAGGGGTCTTGTCGCTGCTTAAGCCTTTATTTTGCGGTACCTATAAGCTGAGCACGCAATTTTGGTCGCGTGGTGTTTTCCGCCAGCCAAATGCCTGAAAAATCCTCTCCAAACTGCGGGTCCGACAGGCTGCCAATGACTTCTCCGTTGAACAGGAATGTCGACACGCCGGCTTTATCTACGGCGAGTGATATCACGTCGTCGCTGGTGACGTCTGGCCATAATGTGCGCAAATCTTCCATCCAAGTGGTGTGCTGGGGTGACGCCTTGCCCTGCTCTGCCCACTCTTTTCCCGTTTGCTTAACCAGATCTTCCGAAGAGATGGTGCGTAAGTACCGAATATCCAAACGAAATGGCCTGATGCCGTCTTGCCATGTGCCGTCGGGGGTGTAGAGGCTCGATTCATACACTTGCCAAAACAACACTTTGAGCAGGGCTGTCCCGCATTTTTTCAGTGTGAGGTTGTGTCCCGGGTCGGCATCGAGGGTCGACGACTCGATGCTCTGCAGATCTTGATCTGACACCACGTCATTGGCATCGGTGTTCGCTGCGACAGTGGGCATTAACGGGGGCAGTGAACATACCGCGATTAATAGCCCGGCACTTAGCCACGGCGTAGTTGAGGCAAAGGGTGTGCTCATCTTGTTGAGTGCGTTTAACTCGCTATCGTGCCCACTCATGATTACCTCGAAGATACGATCGGTTTGGTTATCTGATATAGCGCAGGCAACAACATGGCCCAAATGGCGATGAGAACGGCACCCGTGACAATAGGATCCATAGGTAGTGCGACGGCCCCCATTTTTGCCCCAACTGCATAGTTAAACGGCACGCCAAGACCTCCCACGAATGCAGCCAGCACGCGCGAGCGGCCAAAAACCCCAAGGGCACGGGTGAGGGAGGCAGCAAAAGCCACCCACAAAGCCATGAGCCACAGAGGGACTAAAACAGAGCCAAAGTCGAAAATGCCGATAACGCTCAACAACGTATCGACGCCAACACCTATAGCAACTATTGGTAGTAGCTGCCTCGCTTCCTCCCGGGCCGAATCTACCAAAATAAAATGCAGCGCTAACAGGGTCAGGGTCAAGGGCAGCAGTGCATCACGGCCCAGCACGCACGAGAACCAGGTGCTTTGGAACCAGATAGCGTTAAACCAGGTTTTATCAGTCAGACCTAGTGCGCGCAGTCGGTTAAGTATTTGAGAAACGGTTGTCATCCCGTAGATACGCGGGCTCAAGGCCCGCAGACTTCAGGCGTAAATTATGCATGTTATGCGACGTGGTAGTGCGCTGCGGTTTTATCGAGAGCGACAGCCAGCTTTTCAAACAGCGTGTCGATTTCAGCGGGTGTGGTCACAAAGGGCGGCGCCATGATCATCGCATCGCCGGTTTGTCGAACCATTAGACCATCTTCGATAGCACGATCACGGCAGTAAACAGCGCCAGCTGAGTCTGGGGCGAGGCGCTCTCGGCTACCTTTATCTTTGACTAATTCTGCCGCCGCAAACATACCCAAAACTCTGACCTGTCCCACGAGGGGATGCGATTCGAGCTCTTTCACGCGTCTGGCAAAGTGGGGCGCGAGGTCGGTCGCGGTGCTTTCGATAATGCCGGTATTTCGATAGATATCGAGAGTCGCCAGGCCAGCAGCACAGGAGGCGGGATGTCCTGAGTAGGTGAGGCCGTGGGCGAACTCCCCTCCTCCGCTGAGCAATACATCGGCGACCTTGTCGTTAATCATGGATCCGCCCAAAGGCATAAAGCCGTTGGTGACGGCTTTTGCAAAGGTGATCAGGTCAGGTTGCACACCGTAGGTTTCACAGCCAAACCAGCGACCCGTGCGACCAAATCCACAAATTACCTCGTCAGAAATAAAGAGAATGTCTCGCTCGTCCAGAATGCGCTTTATTTCGGGCCAATAAGTGTCTGGTGGGATAATGACGCCACCGGCGCCCTGCACGGGCTCGGCAATAAAGGCCGCCACATTGTCTTCACCGAGTTCATCAATCTTGGCCTCAAGCTCTCTGGCCGCTTGAATGCCAAAACTGGCTTCGTCGAGGTCACCGCCACGCTCAAACCAGTGGGGTTGGTTAATGTGATGGATATAATTGAGGCCCATCGTTTGATCGTGCATGGCTGACATGCCACCGAGGGAGCCAGCGGCGATAGTGGAGCCATGATAGGCATTTTTGCGGCTGATAATGTGTTTCTTATTAGGTTTACCCAAGATGTCGAAGTAGCGATGTACCAGCTTCAGCTGTGTATCGTTGGCTTCCGAACCAGAATTGGTAAAAAAAGCATGGTTAAAACCCTCTGGTGTAACCTCGGCCAGTTTGCTGGCAAGTTCCACCGCGGGCTGGTTCGAACATCTAAAAAAGTTATTGTAAAAGGGTAACTCCTGAAGCTGTGCAGCGACGGCTTCTTTAATCGCGTTCATGCTGTAGCCCAAATTACAGCACCATAGGCCGGACATACCGTCCTGAATTTGGTGGCCATCGGAATCATAAATATAAATGTGCTCTGCCCGACTTATGATGCGGCCACCGTTTTGCGCATAATCATGAAAGTCCGTGAACGGATGGAAGTGGTGGTCCTGATCGAGCTTTTTTAACGTGGCGGTATCCAGTGTCGCGTTCACAGCGTTTCCCTCAAGTTTATTCGCCCGTATTAGTTGGTGGGCAATCGGTGTCGACAAGTCAGATAGTGACAGAAGGCCTGTATCCTGACACATGCGTCGCAGGCGAGCATTAACCCTTTGGGGGAGGCCCGTCGGGCCTGTCGGCTTTTTGGGTGTTAATTAGCCTGTTCCTGCTGGGTTATCGGGTAACACACGCCCGATGCCTGCCGTTGCTATCGGTTGCTGCGGGCTGATAGCGTGTGGCCGACGAATTTCCCAAAAAAACGTATATCTTCGTTTAAAACAACTATATTGGAGTTAAAAATTGCCGAAAATCATTAAATGCCGTTAAAAGCTTAATCCTCTAGGGTGGCGTTATAGAATTACTTTACCCCGTAAGACCAAGTATTTATCGGCTAAAAATCGCCAACTTCCATAAAAAACGTTAAAAAATTGAGAAAATCTTGAAAATAGCAAAAATTAAGGAGGCCGAAGGTGGGCTTTCAAGTGGTCTACGACAGTTTTACTTTGTGTGCCTAATAGCTGGGCGGTCGCTATAGCCTGGCTAAGCTGATAGGCGGTTTGCCGGCTGCTTGGGCGGCCACCTGACTACTTTGAGCTAGGCGCGCTGCTGATACGCAATGAGAGGATCTTCATTATTATTTTGAGGAATGCTTAATATACAATCCATAAAAAGATGGAATAGTTCGGCTTGGGAGGAGATATCGAGTTTGCTGTAGGCGTGCTTGCGATGCAGCTTAATAGTTTCTCCAGAAACGCCCAACTTTTCCGCAATGCGTCGAGTGCTGTTGCCCAGCAGCACATACTCAATCACTTCACGCTCGCGTCGGGTCAACAAAGAGCTGCCAAAGGATGCCAAGGCGCCGTTAAGCTGTTGACGTGCCTGAGGTTGCTTGGCACTAAATTGCGGCGCCTGTGCCCAATGACTTTGCGCCAATGCCTCGATGGCGGGAAACGCGTCTGAAATTATCTGTAACTGTTCAACACTAAAGTATCTATCGGCGGTCATGGTGGTTAAGGCGCAGTGTAAAAAACCGTCGGGTAGTGGTAGTAAAACGCCACATTCGTCGCGGAAACCTGTGAGCGGGTACCAGGTTGAGAAGTACTCACTATCACGGAAACCTTCTGGCGCTAGCTGTTTTAAGCTAAATATACCGCGGAGGCTATCAATGCCCGCAGCGCGGTAGAAGGGATCCAACAAAAAAGCACCCTGTAAATACGCGTCTAAGGTGCTCTCTCCTCCGTCGGCGCGAGGTACATTGTACGCAACCTCGGGTAAGTGATCAGACTTGAACCACAGTAGGGTGCCGTCCTCTGCCCCGGTCAGATCCATCAGGGCCTGAGTGAAAACCTGCGCAAATTCAGGTTGGTGCAACACAGAAATAATCCGGGCTAAGGTTTTAGCCACCTCAGCAGGGCTGGCCGAATGGGTCTGTGGTTCACGCTGTGGGGGTGCCATAAGCTGCCCTAGTTCCCTGCCTGGCCCCAATGTAATCTGCGGGTCGGGGCATAACCCTGTCCATGACGGCGGTGGCTGTTTCGAAGGACCAGCGGATTAAAATCCTTATGCCAGCTTTTCCCTAACGGCGCCAAATAAATCCTCATCAGAGGGCACAATCTTGTGTTCAGCCAAGGGTTTTGAGACCCAGGTTTCATTAATCAGGTCGCGCCAAGATACATTGTGATTTGTGCCGTTACCCCCCCATGAGCCACAGCCCAAAGAAAAGGTCTGACGCATTCCATTCCAGACATTGCCGCTGTTGGACGCGGCTTGAGGTTGGTTCACCATGACTCTTGATGTGTGTGTGCTAGCGGCCAACTTCATAATGTTGTCGTCGTCGTTGGAATAAATACCGCAAGAGTGTCCCTGACCTTGATAGGCCTGAATATTGCGAGTCAATGCAATAGCGTGGTCGATATCTGTAGCCCGGTACAGCGCCATGATGACCGATAACTTTTCGCCAGAGAAGGGGTGCTTAGGCCCAAAGCCATCTTCCAGAACGATCAAAAATTGGGTGCCTTCAGGGGGGGCAATGCCGGCCATGCTGGCAATGCGCTCAACCGGCTGGGCTACCATAGCAGTGTTTATATGCAGTTCGTCATCCCAAAGCGTGGCTTGCAGCTTGGCTTTTTCATCTGCCGAGCAGACATAGCCGCCCTGTTGCTGTAAGCGCGCCAACATCTCGTCGTAAATCTCCTCGATGAGCAATACTGAATTATCAGAAGAGCATGAAGCGGCTAGGTCGAGAGTCTTGGAGATTCGAATTTTCTCCGCAGCATCATCGAGGTCAGCTGAGGCGTCGACGGTGATCACCGCATTGCCCACACCGACACCTAATGCAGGTGTACCGCTAGAGTAGGCAGCAGTGACCATGGCACCACCGCCGGTAGCGAGAACGCGATCGCACTGACGCATAAGTTCGTTGGTAGTCTCAAGAGAGGGGGTCTCAATGCCTATCACCAAATCTTCAGGTGCGCCCATGCGCGAGAGCGCTCCTCGCATTAGGTCGCAGATTTTCTTGTTAGTGAGTTTGGCTCTGGGATGGGGTGCAATAATGATCGAATTGCGACCCTTGACGGCATGTATGCCTTTAATAACTGGCGTCGCTTCAGGGTTGGTAGAGGGTGCCAATGCGCCAATCACGCCCAGTGGCTTGGCGATAATTTTAATGTTCCGTTCGGGGTATTCTTCAATAATTCCGACCGATTTATCGTTGATGATGTCAGCCAGCGTCGCCCGTGTTTTACGCTGAATCTTGAGAAATTTGCCTTCGTAGTTACCCAGCTGGGTTTCGTCTACGGTAAATTGCGCGACCTCCTCGGCAACACCAGGTTGGGCCACCGCCCAAACCATGGCACGAATCAAATCATCCACCTGGGCCTGTGAGTAATGCTCAATGGCCTGCTGGGCGGCACGAGAGCGTGCGACAAGGCTGGCGATATAAGCTTGTGGATCAGTGACGGGGTCAATAACTGCTGAGTTCATTGCGCTTCCAGTATTTGTGAAGAAAAACGTTCGAAGCCTATGATAAGCTCTGAACTGGTGGCTTGTCAGCAACAAGGATTGGGGGTTAGTACCAAGTGGGCTCAGGTCGAGGCTCCCATACCCGAAGCCGATCTGCAACTAAGCTGGATACCCAGTGTTAACAAAATCCGCAGGTCATTGGGCAACCCGAAGCGCGTTACGGAGGGTGATGTTGAGGAAGCCCGTACTCAGCAGGAAAACTCTACTCGCTAGCTTTATTGCAAGCCTAGGAGAGAGCTGCAGTTGGGTCGCTAGCAGGCCGTGGCCCGTGACCGGGGGACGCAAATATCTGCCGACCAGCCGCCTTTAATATTTTGTTACAGTGCCCCTCCTGCAAACCGCCAATGTTTAACACAGTTTTGGGATAAGCGATTTTGAATTACGAACTCGACGATGACCAGCGAGCCTACGCAAACAGCGCCAGAGAATTTGCTCTGGGAGAGCTTGCTCCCCATGCGGCCACCTGGGATGCGGAGGCCATTTTTCCCAAAGCCGCGTTAAAGGCCGCCGGTGATATGGGTTTTATGGGCATGTATACCCCGGAAAATGCAGGTGGGCTTGGTATGAGCCGTTTGGATGCGAGTCTGATTGTTGAGGAGTTGTCCCGGGGCTGTACGACGACCGCAGCCTTTTTAACGATCCACAACATGGCTACCAACATGATTGGCAAGTATTGTCAGCAGAGCGTCATTGATGTGTGGTGCCCGGGGCTTGTTGCGGGAGATAGCCTTGCGTCCTATTGCTTGACCGAGCCCGGCGCAGGTTCTGACGCCGCTGCTCTTCGAACTCGGGCAGATCGAGATGGCGATGTCTATCGTGTAAGCGGCAGCAAGGTATTTATTTCCGGAGCGGGGGATACCGATGTGCTGGTCGTAATGACTCGCACTGGGGACGCCGGTCCTAAAGGTATCACCGCATTGTTGATTCCCGCAGATGCCCCCGGCGTCAATTATGGGAAGAAAGAACACAAAATGGGCTGGAATGCTCAACCTACGCGAATGATCACCTTCGACAACGTTGAGGTGCCGGTGAGTCAACGCCTCGGTGAAGAGGGGCAGGGTTTCGCTATTGCTATGGAAGGACTCGATGGCGGACGTATTAATATTGCCACGTGTTCGGTGGGAACGGCTCAGCAAGCTCTGGAAGACGCCAAGGCCTATGTGGCCGATAGAAATCAGTTTGGTCAAGCTATCGCCGACTTTCAAAACACCCAATTTAAGCTGGCCGATATGGTTACCGAGCTCGTTGCGGCACGCCAAATGATTCGCCTTGCAGCCAGTAAGCTCGATGCCGGGGATACTCAAGCGTCGACCTACTGTGCAATGGCCAAGCGCTTTGCCACAGATGTCGGGTTTAAAGTCTGCAACGACGCTCTGCAGCTCTTCGGTGGCTATGGCTATATTCGTGAATACCCGATGGAGCGCTATGTCCGTGACACCCGGGTACACCAGATATTGGAAGGGACCAACGAGGTCATGCGCGTCATCGTGGGTCGTAAACTTATGATGGACGGCGCACTGGAGGTTATAAAGTGATTACAAGCCCCTCGGACAAAATTAAAGTCAGTGTGGAGGGTCACGTAGCAACCCTTACGATTGATAATCCTGCGGCCAACACCTGGGATACAGAAAGCCTCCCGGCTCTTGGCGCCATTGTCGAATCCCTCAATGCTGATGATCAGATCTATGCGCTGGTGCTGACGGGTGCAGGTGACAAGTTTTTTTCCGCGGGTGCCGATCTTAAATTATTTGCTGATGGTGACCCCGAAACGGCGCGGGTTATGGGCGAGGCTTTTGGTGCCGCTTTCGAGGCCCTGTCAAATTTCCGCGGCGTATCGGTCGCCGCCATTAATGGTTTTGCGATGGGTGGAGGCCTGGAAGTTGCCATGGCCTGCGATATTCGCGTGGTCGAGACCCAAGCCAAGCTGGCTTTGCCTGAAGCTACGGTCGGATTACTACCCTGTGCCGGTGGTACCCAGCGCCTTACGCAATTGGTGGGTCAAGGCTGGGCGAAGCGAATGATTCTTTGCGGTGAGCGCCTCAGCGCTGACAAGGCTTTGGATATTGGGCTGGTAGAGGAAGTGGTTGCCACGGGCGAGGCGCTTGCAGTGGCAACGCAGTTGGCGATCAGCGCCGGCGCTCAGAGCCCAAGCTCGGTTGCTGCTTGCAAGCGGCTTATCCACGCAGCGCGGGACATCACTATCGCTGGAGGGCTGGCTGCGGAGCGCACGGAGTTTGTCGCTCTGTTTAGTACTGAGGATCAGCGAGAAGGGGTCAATGCGTTTTTAGAGAAGCGCAAGCCGGCCTGGAAAAACCGTTAGGAAACTGCACTATGTCCGGAAAAGTTGATAGCAACTTGTTGGGTGATGGCCCGCATCAGATCGGCCATCTCACATTAAATGCACCCCAGTCTTTGAACTCTTTGACCCGTGACATGGTTGACGCCCTGCTGGCCAGTTTATTGGCCTGGCGCGATGACGATACGGTTGCGGCGGTGTTTATTGATGGTGTTGGCGATAAGGCTTTTTGTGCCGGAGGCGATGTACAGGCGCTGCGGGATTCTTGCCAGGCAACCCCGGGCGGTCCCTGCGATTACGCTGAGAACTTCTTTGCCCAAGAGTACCGGATGAACTACATCCTTTATACCTACCCAAAGCCCGTGATCTGCTGGGGGCACGGCGTGGTTATGGGGGGTGGGCTAGGCATTCTTGCGGGATGCAGCCACCGGGTGGTGAGCGAGCGCACCCGTATTGGCATGCCGGAAGTCACCATAGCCTTGTTTCCGGATGTGGGCGGCAGCTGGTTTCTCAATAAAATGCCCGGCCATTTGGGGCGCTTTCTGGCCTTAACAGCGGCTAATATCAATGCGACTGACGCTTTGTTTTGTGGTCTTGGTCATTATTTTTTGGCACACCAGCAGCGCGATGACGTTATTGCCGCACTGATCTCCAGCGACTGGTCTGCGAATGACTCCCATAGCATCGTGGCCTCGGTACTGAAGACCATGCCCGCGGGCACAGCTAGGCCTGAGGCGCAGGTGGAACCTCTAATGGATGAAATCAATGCTTGGGTATCGGGGGATGACCTTACCGTAATCGTCGATCGCATATCGCGTTGGCAGGGCGACGATTCTTGGTTAGCGCGGGCCCAAGGCGGCTTGATGAATGGTTCAAAACTGGCCGCCGCATGGATATTCAGGCAGCTCAACGAAACCCGCGATGCTAACCTCGAGACGGTTTTTATTTCGGAGCTGCGACTGGCGGCTAACATCATGAGACATCCGGAATTTAGTGAAGGGGTTCGTGCACTGTTGATTGATAAAGACAGAAATCCCCAATGGTCTTTCGGTTCAGTGGCAGCGGTGCCTGAAAATGTTTTGGATGGATTTTTCTCTGACGCCCCGGGTGCGCCCGTTCTTGAACTGCCCTAACTCAAACCACAGGAAATTCTTATGACAAACATTGCCTTTATTGGTCTTGGCAATATGGGTGGGCCCATGGCTAAGAATCTTTTAGCCGCTGGTCATACACTGCATATTTTTGATTTGTCCGAAGTGGCTCTTAACGATGTAGCAACTGCAGGGGCAACGGTTGCAGGCTCCGCCGTTGACGCCTGTAAGACCGCTGAGGTGGTGATTACCATGCTGCCCGCGGGGAAACATGTACGACAAGTGTATATTGGTGATGACGGTCTTCTCGCTCACCTATCACCCGGCACACTTTGTTTGGATGCCAGTACGATCGATAGCGATACCGCACGGGATGTGGGTCTGGCAGTGGCAGAGCAGGGCATTGAGTTTATGGATACGCCCGTGTCCGGCGGTGTTGCGGCAGCCCAGGCAGGTACTCTGGCCTTTATGTGTGGTGGTACACCCGCGGCTTTTGAACGAGCAAAAGTTATTCTTGAGGCCATGGGCAATGGCGAGAAAATATTTCATGCGGGGCCCGCAGGTGCGGGCCAAGTAGCCAAGGCGGCCAATAATATGCTGTTGGCAGTACATATGATTGGTACTTGCGAGGCCTTGGCGATGGGCGCTAAGGCAGGTCTTGAGCCCGCGGTCTTGTCAGAAATTATGAAAGCGAGTTCGGGTAATAACTGGTCGTTACAAGTTTACAACCCGTGGCCAGAAGTTATGCCCGGTGCACCTGCGGGTAATAACTACGAGCCTGGTTTTATGGTGGACCTCATGGTGAAGGACCTGGGGTTGGCTGAGGAGGTCGCTACCGGGACCGGTGTGGATAATCAATTGGGTCGCTTGGCCCTACAACTTTATCAAGCGCATCAAGCGAAGGGTCATGGCAAGCTCGACTTTTCTTCTATTTTAAACGCTATCCGTGAGATGCAGGTCTAGGGGTCCTCATTAAGTTCTTGCCCAAACACTTATTAATCAAGGCCTCGGTGTCTGGAGAGTTTTAGGGAGCCCGAGCCAGCACACCCGCAGGCGCCCGCCTTATTCGTCTGGAATGAAAACTGGAAAGTCAGAAGCTGCCCGCCTGCATTTGACGATGAACCAGCGTGATGAAAATTCTGATACCACAAAGAAGAAGTCAACGCCGACATCGGGCCCCCATCTTAAGATGGGATCAAACGACGGTGGCTACCGCTATGGCACGTAAACCATCAATATCTGACAGATAAGTGAGCCGGCGCTTATTATCGGACATGGTAACCGTGCTCAGACGACCGACTCGCTATCTAGAGTCAGCGAAGGCTCAACAATCCTTTCAACATCCATCATAGCGGCGACGCGATGCAGCGCTGCCACTATCTCATTCTTATCTTGAGGGGTGAGCTTGTTGAAGTGATCAACAAATTGGTCCTGTAAAGGCCTCGGGGCTCTGGCGCATAGGGTGGCTCCTGCATCCGTCAGAGTAACGATAACGCGGCGGCGATCTGTGGCACTACGGCTACGCATGACTAAACCATTCCTTTCCAGCCGATTGAGTATGGTCGTCACCGTGGCCAAACTCAGGCTTGCGGCATGTGCAATCGCCGAAACTGTGGGGTCGTAAAGGGCACTGACGGTCTGAATGATGACCAGCTGAGGGGTTGTGAGCCCCGTTTGTTTTTCCAGCTTGCGGGAATGTAAGTGCGTGGCTCGAATGATTCGCCGCAGTGATGTAAGTACCTGGTCCTCTAGATCAGACATGTTGCGGTGCCTGTGCTGATTTATCTGAGTATAAACTCCCAAGGGCAGTCTTTAGCGGCTCCAGCCAAGGCTCGTAGTGTTTCCACTGCTCCAGTGCCGTTGAGTACACCGGTTGTCGAACTTGCTCTGAGGAAGGCGTTCGCACATTACGCTCTGTTTTATGAAACTCGAGACAGGTTTTTTCAAAGGGAAGGCCGCAGAAATCGAGCATCCGACGGACTTGGGTTTCTAAGTCGGTAACGACGTCTTCGTGTTGGACCCGAAGTACATGACCGGGTAGTACCGTATCCCAATGGTCCATAAGCCGCACGTAATCGCGGTAGTAATGGGCGATGTCCTCAAGATCGTAGCTAAACATTTGACCTTCTGCGAAGAGCTGTTTGAAGCCACTAAAACAGCAAGCCATAGCATCGCGACGTGCATCAATGATTTTGGCGTTGGGTAACATCAGGCGAATCAGACCGATATGCCGAAAGTTGTTGGGCATCTTGTCGATGAAAAAGGGCGCGCTCTGTCGATGAATTCGTGTGTCACGAATGTATTCTTCACCAAAGTCCTGAAGTTGCGCCTTGCTGAGGTTTGCCAGGTTGAAGGGGTAGGGCTGTGCGCCTTCACCTTGTCCCATGCGCCGTAACTTACCGCTGATTGACAGTACGTTGGGGAGTTCCAGGGTGCCGTCAATTTGACTGTGTGATGACAGAATCTGCTCTAGAAGCGTAGAGCCAGCTCGGGGTAGGCCGACAATAAAAATGGGCGCGCCATCGGCACTGCCGCTGGACTGATCAAAGAGCTCAGGGGTGCAGGCGGCAATTTGTGCATCACATTCTTTGGTGGTGCCCTCCGCTCTATACTGAATCTGCGCGTGCTTGAGTCCATTACCTTTGTTGTAGTGATGAAACGATAAGTCGAACTGCTCTTTGTCTTCAAAGGCCTTGCCCAGGGCAAACTGCAAAAATACGCGGTCTTGACCCGCCAGTTGAGGGTGTTTGTCCAGCTCGAGCATGGTGGTCAGCTCGGTTTCGTCAAAACGATAAGTCTTTAAGTTGGCTAATGAATACCAAGCCTCACAGTGCAAGGGTTGGGCGGCAATCGCTTCGCGATAGGACGCGATCGCTGCGTCCCCTTGCCCCCCTGTTTTTAAGGCGTGTCCTTTGGAAACATGGGTCACCGGGTCTTTGGGCAATTTTTCAAGAATTTGATCGAACAGCGTTAGCGCTGTTTGATAGTCCCCTAGCTGCATGCATTGGATCGCATAGAGTGACTGGAGCATGGGGCTGCCGGGGTTACTGTTCATCAACTCCCGGGCTTCATCGGTTGCCTGCTGATAGCGCTGCCTTTTACTCAATGCCTGTATGTAATCGATGCGCGCCTGATGATGGGTGGGCTCAAAAGCAACGGCGCTTTCCAGTAAAAACTCAGCATCTTCGAGTACACCGTGGCGTATCGCGATATCGGCAAGCAGTCGCATACCCTCAATATTTTTTGGATTTTTTTGTAGGAAACTGCGGCACAGTCGCTCCGCCTTGAGTAATCGCCCCTCATGGAGAAGATCGAGGCTCGCGAGCAGGGTGGGGTGCAGCCCTTCAAGCCATTGAAGGCGTTCCTGAATTTGGGCCAAACGATCGGGGGAGCGGGCATTGTCGAGTAATTTGTATTGGCCAAGCCAGCTCGCTTTGAGCGCCGGGTTCATATGACACGCTGTGGCATAGGCGCTGACCGCTTCAGGGTTGCGCAGTGAATCGCGGTACAGATGCCCCAACTCCTGAAACGCCCGGCCATAGTTGGGAAAGCGGTCAATGAGGCTGAGCAGTACCTGCTCGGCCCCCATTTTTTCTTTCAGATGCCTGAGGCACACGGCCCGCATGTACAGTCCCATTTGGGATTGACGATCATCTTCTGGCAGTTGGTTCAGAGATTCCAGGGCATCGGGTATCTGCCCGGCCTGCATCAGGGCTTGAACGCCATCCAACCCCTCGGCACTTGGTGTCGTTGTTTCAGTCATGTTGCTTCACAAACAGTCGGTACAAATAAAAAGTGCTCCCGTAGGAGCACTTAGTTACGAGCTTTCTAAGCCTGCTTCACCTTAGAAATCCATCGATACCCGGATGCCCGCCGTAGTTGGGGGTGCCAAGGCAAGACGCTCTCGATCGTTCACGTAGTTAGCGCCGGTGATCACCTGCTCATCCGTCAGGTTGTCAACAAACGCTTCGACCATCCAGCGATCGGCCGTAATACCCGCCGTCAGATTAACCTTGGTCCAGCTGGGAATCTCCATGCTGTTAATAGAGATAATGTCGCTGTATGAGGAATCGGAGAAGGCTACCGAAGGCATGAAGTGGCCAATCCAACCGTCACCAATATTCCACTCGTAACGAGCCCACAGGTTCCCCTGGTAGTTCGGCGCATACGCAAGCTCCGAGCCTACGATCACGTCTGTAGACGTCGTATTGTTGGAGGTAACCTCGGTATCTAGCAAAGAGAACGCACCACCAATCGTGAGATTGTCGGTCGCAAGCCAAGTGATATCACCCTCTACCCCTTTCACGTCAGCATCGGCTGCGTTGTCAGAGAAGAACAGGTTCACAATGCTGGTATCGAAGATGGTTGTTTGCAGGTCGGTAATATCAACCAGGAACAATGCACCGTTAAAACGCAAAGTGCCGTCCATCATGTCCAGCTTCCAGCCAACCTCCAGGTTGGTCAGTTCGTCAGAGGCTACGTCAAAAGGAACGGTGTAACCGGTATCCTTCTGTACCGCTCCGCCGGGTCGGTTGAGGACACCCGTACGGAAACCCTCTGACCACGTAACGTAGTACATGCTGTCATCACTGGGTGCCCAAGCGAGGGTGACTTTACCAATTACGCCGTCGTCTTCAGCCACGTCTGGGGCGTAAATGCTGTTCACGATACGCTGATAGTTGGGGTCTGAAGGATCAGGTAGGTTGTTGGGCGTATAGACCGGGCTCGCCTCGTAGGGGAAGAAACCCGAGTACGTCCAACGAATCGACTGGTCGCCATCATAGAGGTCGTTAATGTTGGTGCCGAATTTGTTGTAGTCGCTACCGCTCATGTTATAGAACGAGGAGTTGGCGCTACCGGCCAGATCCACTTCATAGTCGTAGTAGCGCAGACCACCGGTAATGGTCAGGCTGTCTGATAGGTCGTAGCTGACCTCACCAAAAAAGCCCATCTGCTCGTCGGTACGCAGAATATCGTTTCGGAAAATCGTATCGGCGGGGTAGGGACCTTCACCGGGTCGATAACCGCCCTGACCGTCGTAGGGGTAGTTGGAGTTCGGGGCAAAACCAAAGCCATTGCCCGATCCTGCGCCCCAAGCGTCTACCAGTTGGTTACTGGGGTAAGAGAAGTCGACCTGCTCGGTCAGCTCCATGTCACTGTAGAAGGCACCTGCGGTTACACGTACTCGCGCACTTTGGTCAGTACTGAAGCGCAGTTCGTGAGTTTGGAATTCGCTATCGACCTTGTTGGTTGTATACAAGTTAGGTGAATAACAGTTGCCCGTTGGAACACCGCCGAGTGCAGAGCTTGTGTACGACACGTAGTAGTCGCAAATGTAGTAAGGGATGTACTGACCAATAAACAGGTAGTCTGAGTAGTCTACGCGTTGGTCGGTTTCACGCTCGGTAAACGCGCCGGTGTAAATCACATCAAGCGCACCCAAACGACCTTCCACGGTCCAGTTCAGGCTGGTGTACTCGTCTTTGATATTTTCCGCTTCAAAACGCTGGATCTTGTAGTCATCACCCAGGTTTGGATCGGCATAAAATGTGCCGTCGCTGTCGATTTCTTGGACCATGGCGCCAACGCGCACACTCCAATCATCGTTCACGTTCCACAGTGCGCTGATTCGCCCACCGGTGTAGCGGGTATCGTTAAAGTCATCTTCAACTAACGCTGCGTTGTCGGCGTCAATGAAGTTGACGTTGCTGAGGTCGGCGCCCGCTTGAAATCCGCCCCGGAAGCCGACTTCGGTACCGTTAGAACGCTTGGTACTGCCTGAGCGGAAACGTGCGCTCTCGGCGGCTGATCGGGTGCCCGCAACATTGTCGATATAGCCGCCCTTTTGATCGGCGTAAATCGAAGCGCGTATGGCAAAGTTGTCGGTGATAGGCACGTTGATGGTGCCGTTCACGTTGTAGTTCATCTCACCGTCTTTCATCCAAGACGTGCCGGCTTTGATGTTGCCGGAAAATTCGGTGGTATCGGGCTTGTTAGTAATTAGCCGCACCACACCTGCCTGAGAGCTCGCGCCAAACAGTGTGCCCTGGGGCCCTGCCAGAACCTCAACACGGTTCATGTCGACAATATAAACGTCAAGGTTTCGACCGGGCTGGCTCAGAGGCTGTTCGTCAAGGTACATGGCCACGTTGGGGCTAAGACCGGCAACACCTGAAGTTGTGAGGTTGGGCGTTGTTGAAGCGACACCACGGATGTACATGGTTGATTGCCCCGGGCCTGCGCCACCGGCCGTCACGTTGGGCAGCTCGATCAGGTAATCAGAAAAGTTAGTAATACCGCGTTGGTTCAGCGACTCTTCAGTCAACGCAGATACCGCCACCGCGACATCTTGCAAACTGGCTTCCTGTTTGGTTGCGGTAACAACCACTTCCTCAAGCTGTGCCTGAGCAGTGGTAGCGGCGAGCATTGGCATCAGCGCCGCGCCTACAGCCGTTGCCAGTTGGCGGCGTTGCAAATTCATTGGATTCCTCATGAGCGGTCCTTTTGGTATTGATTTGGGATCGAAAGTTATTTTGAAGTCTTTATTTTTCTTATCATTTAATTTTAACCCAAAGTAATTTGCAGATGCATCCCCTTATTTTTGGGGAAAAATTGCCTATTAATGGGCCCAGTTAGCACTGATCTGTACGGTGGTCAGACTCAGTTGGCCTTGATATCCGCGGTGCGCCTAGCAATGCGCCTATAGATGCTCCTATAAAAGAAGGTTGAGACATCCTTGTGGCAAAGCATTAAAACGTCGCTGGGATCTGTCTCAGGTGGCTGGCCGCGTTTTTCACGCGCCCCGAGGGCTTGCGGAGCTTTAGTAGAAGATGATCTGGCTAAATCTGTGATCTAAGCTTGGGTGATTCGAGGCTTTCAGAGCGCTTATTTCGACTGTTTTAGCCCGGGTGGATGCCGCTCAGGTAAATTTAGCGGCTGGGTAAAGCTGGTTGACTGCGTAAAAGCTGACCTACAAATATGCCAACGTGCTGCTGTGTCTTTTACGAGGGTTAATTTGGTGTAGACGCACCTCAATGACCTGAACTTTGTGTATAAAGGACTCGGCCAGAGGTCCTTGGCACGTATAATGGGCAAAATTTATAATAAGAGATAGCTATGACCGAGCCAGAAAATCGTCGCTTTAGCGTCGATCCCGCCGTGTTTTACCCCGCCATAATTTTGTTATTCGGTGCCGTATTTGTGGTGCTTTCTATGCCGGGTGAGGGCGCCGAGCTCTTTGCAGGATTTCAATCGGCGATCGTGGCAACGGCAAGCTGGTTCTATGTGCTGGTCGTGGCTTTAATAGGGATTATGGTGATCGTCTTGGCTGCATCGCGTTATGGCGATATTAAGCTGGGCCCTGATCACTCTGAGCCCGAGTACGGATTTCTCTCGTGGTTTTCTATGCTTTTTGCGGCAGGAATCGGCATTGGCCTTATGTTTTATGGCATTGCTGAGCCGGTAATGCATTATCTGTCACCGCCAATCGGCGAAGGCGGCACGACGGCTGCGGCCGCCCAAGCAATTCAGCTGGCATATTTTCACTGGGGTTTTAATGCCTGGGCGACGTATGCAGCGGTTGCAATGGTGCTGGCTTACTTCGCCTATCGCCACGATCTTCCCCTCACCCTGCGTTCAGCCTTCTACCCACTAATAGGCGAGCGCATTTATGGGCCTATGGGCGCTGCGGTCGATGTATTTGCGGTTATTTGCACGACCTACGGTATTTCGGTCAGCTTGGGTTTAGGGGTCTTGCAGATCAACACGGGATTCAACTATCTCTTTGATTTACCCATTAATGTATGGGTTCAGGTGGGCCTCATCTTCGGCACTATGGCATTGGCAACGGTGTCGGTGGTGATGGGTCTTGATGCCGGCATCAAGCGTCTTTCTGAAATCAATACGGTGCTGGCGGTCCTGTTATTGGCGCTCATATTAATAGCGGGCCCAACGGCTTTACTGTTATCGGGAACATTGCAAAATTTTGGCGGATACGTTGCTAGCCTTATTCCCCAAACCCTCGATTTGTACGTGTACGCGCCCTCAGACTGGCTGGGGGGCTGGACGATTTTTTATTGGGGTTGGTGGATTAGCTGGACACCTTTTGTCGGTGTTTTTGTTGCGAGAATTTCTCGAGGCCGGACAATTCGCGAGTTTCTTGTCGGCGTAACGGTTGTCCCCACTTTATTTATTTGTCTCTGGATGGGGGTGCTAGGGGGCAGCGCGATAGAACTGATTTCTAATCAGGGCGTCACTGAGCTTGGTGCGGCAGTACAAAACAACCAAGCGGTTGGACTGTTTATGTTTCTCGAGTATCTGCCGGGAACCGAGCTTCTCAGTTTGATTTGTTTGGCAATGATTGTGATCTTCTTTGTCACTTCAGCCGATAGCGGAGCCATGGTACTCAACATGTTGAGCGCCCGGGGCAACGACAATACGCCGGTTTTGCAACGCACCGTGTGGACACTGGTTATCGCGCTGATTGCTTCTATTTTATTGGTCGGTGGTGGCTTGCAGGCGCTGCAGACCGCGACTATCGCCAGTGCATTGCCCTTCTCAGTCGCGCTGCTTGGGGCGTTTTGGGGTTTTGGTAAAGCGCTGCTGGTTGATGGTGCCAAGCGCCAAGTTATTCCGATTCACCCACCCAATGAAGCTGGGGACCCAGAGTGGCGTCAACGGCTGGCCAATTTGCTCGCTTACCCCGCCGATGCCAACGTACAAAGTTTCCAGCGCGACGTGGTGTTTCCAGCGATGCAAAGTTTCGCCGAGGAGCTCAATGGGCATGGCATCCGAACTGAAATGGCCGATCACATTGCAGATGACGGTATTTTGCGCTTCGAGGTCGCCCACGGTGAAGAGATTGATTTTGTTTATCAGGTCAATATGCGAGGCCACCCGCTACCTGATCAGTCGTTATCGGGTAAGTCACTCGAAAGCATGCACCAGGATGAGATTTTTTACCGCGCTGAAGTCCACTTAATCGAGGGCGGGCAAGACTATGACATTATGGGTTGGTCTCAAGAGCAAGTGGTTTTGGACATGCTGAACCAATACGAAACACATTTGCAGTTTCTTCATACCGTGCGCTAAGAGATCGCTTCAGCGAACGATCTCTATTTCGGTGATAGGCGCTTTAGTGCGCGTTGGATTAAGAGCCAGCATTGATGGTATCTGCCGCTGCAGGGCAGCCTGGCGATTTTCCGGCTCCGGATGGGTGCTGAGAAACTCCGGTGGTCGCTTGTCATTCAAGCTCCCCATTTTTTGCCAAAGAGTGACGGCGGCTTCTGGGTCGTAGCCGGCTCGTGTGGCCAGTTCCATGCCAATGGTATCGGCTTCGGTCTCGGCGATTCGGGAGTTGGGTAACTCCAGTGCTACGTTGGCTAAGAGTGCGGCTCCAGCCATGGCGGCGCCACTATTGTCTGCGGCAACTCCCACAGCGACAGCGCCTATTGTAGTGGCCATAGCCCGGGACATGCGTTCGGCGGTGTGGTTGGCCAAGGCATGTGAAATTTCATGACCCATAATTTGAGCGAGTTCGTCGTCGGTAAGCTCCAGCTGACTGATCAAACCTGTATACAAAGCCATGCGCCCTCCCGCCATGCACCATGCGTTCACGGTTTCAGGATCATCAATGATCGCAACGCTCCATTGCCAGTCGCGACTTCCGGGAAAATTTTGTTCAGCAACGGTCACAAGGCGGCCGGTAATACGGCTAACTCGGCCCATGGTCTTGGGGTCTGTGACCAACTTACCCTCTTGGTCTAGGGCTCCTACCGTACTCAGATAGGCAGCTTCTGACTCTAGAATTGCAGCCTCGGGTGAGATCAACAAAAACTGGCTGCGCCCGGTGGGGCTGCTGGCACAGCCAACCAACAAGAGAGTCAAGGTTATAAAAGCCAGCGGCTTTAAAGCCCTATTTATTATCATGAGTGACTCCCGTGGGGTTTGGTGTTTGGTATCGCTGTCAGTGTTGGGAACGCGGGTCGTTTCAAAAGTATACGGCTAAGTGGGCGAAATGCATTTTTACAGCCTCCTCAGCCCGGCTCAGATTCAGCCGCAGCCCGTGTCCGAAGTAAGCCCCGGTAAACACCACTAGCGTTTGATGCCCCTGTCACAACTTTAAAAACGTCGGTGGATATCGGCATATCAATACCGTGCTCGCTAGCTAGCTCGATAACAGTGGGGGCACTTTTGACCCCTTCAGCCACCATGTGCATGCTGGCAATAATATCGTCAATAGAATGCCCCTTGGCGAGCTCTATGCCTACATGACGATTTCGACTCTGGGGGCTAGTGCAAGTCGCGATCATATCGCCCATGCCAGCAAGGCCGGCAAAGGTTTCTGCGCGCCCTCCTAGTACAGTGCCCAGTCGTGTCATCTCCGCGAGGCCCCGTGTGATCAGGGCGGCCCGGGTATTATCTCCGGCCCCGAGGCCGTCGCCCATGCCTACAGCAATGGCGATAATATTTTTGAAGACGCCACCCAACTCACAGCCGATATGATCTGGATTGGTATAAACCCGAAACAGCCCGACATTGAGCAGCGGCTGTAGCCAAACTTGGGGTCCAGGGTCATCGAGGGCTAAAACTCCGGCCGCAGCCTGACCGGCAACAATTTCTCGCGCCAGGTTGGGACCTGTTAGTACACCCACGGGCCGCCCAGGCGCTATTTCTCTACAAATCTCGGTCATGCGTAACCGCGAACCCCGTTCGAGACCTTTGGTTAGGCTAATGAGGGGGGCGCCTTGGGGTAAGTGGGGTGCGATATCGGATAGTACAGATCGAAAATTATTTGACGGTATGCCCATGATGACAGCATCTGCATTTGCAATGGCTTCAACGGGATCAACGGTTGCTTGTAGTGTTGTATTGAGAGGCGCGTCGCCAAGATAGCGACTGTTTCTGTGGTTGCCATTAATGTCGTCAACCGTGGCGGCATCCCGGGCCCAGAGCATGATATCGGCGTTGCGTGACACCAGTGAGGCCACCGTAGTGCCCCAGCTGCCCCCACCCATAACTGCAATTTTATAAGGCACTGCGCGCTCCATCTCTAATGGTGGGTCGTCCTCGGCTTGCAATGGCAGAAGCTCGACTAATTTCTACGCGGTAGATCAGCCTATCTAAGGCCTCTGCTTGGTGCCGCCTAGCGTCAAAGCAGTCGGGCCGCGAATGATCCGTCAGCTTTCGGGAGGCCAAGGTATCCCAAGCATTTTTGAACAGCAATTTAAGGTTTGAAGCCTCGCTCGAGACCCGTCGCTGCAGCAATGCCTGCTTCCCGTAATTCATGCACCGATCGACGAAGTCCGACGCATCAACGGTTTCATTAGCGTCAAGATTTGCCAGCAGGTCGGCGGCAATGCTGTAGGACTCGACGTACATTTGCAGGGTCATATGGGCAACGTGGGGTGTCATCATGGCCAGTAATCGTCGAGCACCTTTTACGCCAGTAGCAAGCTCTTGTCGCCAGCCCGCGTCGATGCGATCCAACTCTCCTGAAATCTCGGCTTGAAATGTCTCTGTGGGGGGATAGAAAAATTCGAACTTGAAAAGGTCTCTCAACGCTAGAACTTCAGCCCAAAATAGCGCTTCCACCTGCTGGTCGGGATCCAGATCTTCATATTCAGCGATGGCAATTAATGCGAGCTCAATAATGGCTTTGTTAATGAAAAAGTGGACGATGGTATTTCGATAATAACTGGCCACCCCGACGTTGGCCGGTTCAATGCCGTATACCGTCGTGGGCCCCCCGGTAAAGCGGGTAATGATGCCTTCCCCGATCATGAGGTCTAAAAGTGTCCCCATACCTTCTTGCTGTTGGCGATCGAAATCGGGTGACATGCGCAGTCCACTGTTTCTCGCCCAGCTAACAATGTCAGCGACGGTCTCGGCAACTTCTGATTCAGTTTGGGCCCGTGGATATACCCCCAAAAGGGCCATGGAAATTACCGCGGGGTAGGTGATCGGTGTGACGCGATTCGCCTCTACCGCCACCTGAAACGCAATCTTTGACAGCGCAAGTCGATCATCAGGGCTGGGTGGCTCTGGTAAAACAACGGGCTCACCAAAGTCGACATAAATTTTGCCCATGGGCCGGGCCAAACTCCGGATGTAACCGACAAGCCAACCTAGAGATTCAGGGGCTTTGGGCACACCCGCCTGCTCTCGGGCATACTCCTCGGCATCTCGAATAAGGTCATAAGAGACAGTCACGGGGATTATATGTACGTTTTTAGATCCCGCGCTGTGGCAGCCCTCGATCACGTATTTTAAGACGCCGTATTTTGGGGGCATTAGCTTGCCCAGGCGTGAGCGAGTGCCTTCAAATGACCATGTCAGCGGAAAGCGTTTCTCCATGAGATAGCCGATGTACTGGCGAAGAGCCGCCTTGTAAACCGGGTTATCGGCAAAACTGCGCTTGATAAAAATGCCACCCGCCCTGCGCCCCAAAAATCCCAGTAGCGGAATGTTGAGATTGGCGCCTGCAAAAAAATGTGGGATAGGAAAATTGTTGTCAAAAAGGAGCTTGGGTACCACAAAGCCGTCGATATAGGTTTTATGGGTCCACAGCAGTGCGGAGGGATGGTCGCGAACGATACTCCTTACACGTTCCAGGTCTTGAGGGTTGTAGTTCAGCGCTCTTTCGTAGCCCAGACCCAGGCAAAAATTGCAAAACTTGATCCAAACATCAAGCCAGAAGCTGGTCGGTATAGAGATCATCTCTTTGAAATACTCATTGAGCTCTTCTTTGATCTCACCGATGGGCTCGCCACGATCGGTTGCAATATTAGCCAGCTGATCCTTGAGTATTTGGTTGCTGCGCAGGGATTGCGCAATATATCGAGGAACCTTGTAGCGCCCTCCTTGCAGTTTACGCTCTGTTGCGTCTAGGACGATGGCGGCTTGTCGCGCAATGAAGATTGCAAAGGCTTCTCGGTTGCCCTTCGCTTCAATAGCGTACTTCCCCGCAAAGCGCACAGCCATGGTTTCTGTGCCATCGGGCGAACCCTTAATGAGGTGGACCCGCTCCGGGTGGCGAAAGAGGGTATACCGTGATCGCAATGGGCCAGGACGTCGCTCGGGTCCCTGAATTAAATCGCGTAAACGGGGGCCTGCAGCAACCGCGCCGGCACTGGGAGTCCAGGCCACTCGGAGGGGGGCCACTAAAATGTCGACATCTTGCGCCAGGGCGTTGAGTAAAGGCGTCACCTCCAGGGGCTTTCGGTCGTCTCCCAGAGAAAGTTGAATAATTTGGGCTTCAGCACCCTCGGGTTTGTGGGCACTAATCCAGTCGGTCAAAAGTTGGCGCTCAGTGCCCGATGTTGCATCCAGTAAAAATATAATGGGGCGCTGGTCATCTGGCCATGGCGAGTTCCGATCAATGATCTCAGGATAGGCTGTAGCCATAACCAAAAATTACCTTCCCGAAGCCAGCTTCGGCTTTACAGAAGCTCCTCGGGGTTTGCTGGTGGTGCGCGCTTTTTTGCGCGCCGTAGTTTTTGCAGCGGTTGTTTTGGGGGTGGCTTTATTTTTGCTCGCGACCTTGGGTTTTGCCGCCTTTTTGGGTTTGGCAGCGGGCGACGATGCGCTCTCTTTTTTAACTTTAGGTTGGGTGGGGCGTTTGCCAGCCACTTGCCGACCTTTTGCGGCCGCTTTGCTTAAAACTTTGCTAACGGTGTTTTTCTTGGTCGTAGCCCTTGGTTTTTTGGCCGCTTTACCGGCTTTTTCGGGACGCATATCTTCAGGGAGTGCTTGTTGCTCTTTCAGCGTCTGCTCCACAGTTTGTTCCGGTTGCCCTAGGGCTTGCAGGAACAGGTTGCGAACCCCTGTGACTTGTTCGTCCATTTTATCCAGCGTCCAGTCAGTGGTGTCGACCGGAGGCAGCACGTCTACGCGCACGGTGCCCGGTTTGAAGACAAAATCGCCTTTTGGCGCGATGTCACCTGCGTTATGAATCACAACCGGCACAATGGGCACGCCGACTTGCATCGCCATATGAAAGCCACCCTTTTTGAAGGGGGCCAACTTGCGCGTCGGGGCGCGAGTACCCTCAGGTGCAATCACCAGAGACTGTCCATCTTCTCGCATGGCCGTTGCAAGTGGTGCCATAGATTCAATGGCCTTATTTCGATCAGAGCGGTCAATAAAGACGACCCCCGCCGCCCCCATGGCTTGGCCAATCAGGGGTATGCGCTGAATTTCTTTTTTACCGACGGCAACAACATCGCGCCGGACTAGGCGCGCCATAACAGCGACGTCAGCCTTGCTCTGGTGATTAAACATAAACACAGCCGGACGCTGGGCCCACAAATGCTGTTCACCATTGACCTCTAGATCAAGCCCTATCAACGCACTGCAGGTATCGGCAAATAACGAGATCGAAAAGTTGAGGGAGTCTCTTTTAGAACCTGTCAACGCGTACAGGGGCAGTGCTGCTGCCACGCTGCCCACGAGGGAGCCGGTGGCAGCGACCGATCGTAGAAACCGATTGACAGATATTCGGCCCCGGCTATCGAAAGTTGTCGTGGGCCAATTATTTTCCTGGGTGATTTGCTTGAGTCGCTTTCTGGGGTTCAAAGTGACGGGTCGCCCCACATATTCGAGTAATTGAATATCGTCGACACTGTCGGAATAGAAGAAGCTCTGACTCAGATCCGCACCGGTATCTCGCGCCAAAGCCTGAGCAGCATCGACCTTGCCTTCGCCAAAGCAAGTTGGCTTAACGACCGCGCCGGTAAAGCGGCCGTCTTCTACCTCCAGTCCGGTACAAAATACGCGATCAATATTGAGGTCTTTCGCCGCTGGCAGTACTTGGTAAGGCGTTGCTGAACTGATAATGGCGACCGAGTGACCTTTTGCTTGATGAGCCGCAATCAGTTCCCGTGCCTCCGGGTAAATGAGCCGCGCTATTTTTTTGCGGAACAAGCGTTCGCTGTTGCGGGTGTATTCGTCCTCGTTGCGTCCTGCCAAATACTGGGCATGAACTGCCATAAGGGCTGAAAATCCCATATTACCCAAACCAAAGCCGGTAAGTGCTCGGGTGAGCTCATAAAGTTCATCAGGCTTAAGCTCGCCGCGCGTTAATGCGTCTTGTAGGAACACTGTGGCGGAAAATCCGGCGATAATGGTGCCATCGAAATCAAAGATTGCTGCTGTTTCAGGGCCCGGCTTTGAGGCATCGATATCGGCGAGGAGTTTAGAAAAATTCAAGGAGTCATTCCTTTAAATGGTCAGCGTAGGCCTACTCAGGCATCATTATTGCCAACATACACGGCTAGCTCATTGCGGCAAAGTACATAGTACTCCCTAGCGAGTGGTCATTTATCACAGCCCATTGCCCAGCCTCGTAAGCTCGCTGCCCGAGCGAGGGCTTTGACGGAGAAACGCTGAGTTTATGTACGATGAAGGAGACAGGCGCCCCGACGCTGCTTTTTGGCAAACCTTCCTGACTCGAGAGCGTTTGCCCGAGCTTTATCGTGAGACTGCCGAGACCTGGTTTTTGCCCTTGGTTGAGGCTACTTGGCAGCGCCACTGCGAGGAGAAAACGCGACCGGCAAGCCCCCCTCAGATTATCGGTATACACGGATGCCAGGGCTCGGGGAAAAGTACCTTAGCGGCGTTAGTGGAAGCTTGGTTAACTACGGTTTTTGGCCTTAGCGTGTTGCGGTTTTCGATCGATGACTTTTACCTGACAAAGCACGATCGCCAGTCATTGGCGAAAAATACCCACCCGCTGTTTGCTACCCGCGGTGTGCCCGGTACCCATGACATTGCTCTGTTAGAAGCCGTTATGCAGGCCGTGATCACGCGCAGCGATGGGGAGATTGTCATTCCTGAGTTTGACAAGGCGACCGATGATCGAGCGCCTCATGGCAAGACTGTCGCGCCTTACAATATTGACGTGGTCATACTTGAGGGGTGGTGTGTGGGCCTGCCTCCCGAGCCCGAGCAGCGTTTAGATCAGCCGGCTAACGGATTGGAGCGTGAGCAGGATCCAGCTGCTATTTGGCGCCGAGACGTCAACCAAGCCTTAGCAGGCAGATACTCAACGGTATTTGATCTGATCACGACACTCGTTGTCTTAAAAGCCCCGCACTTTGACACCGTGGTCGATTGGCGCTGGGAGCAGGAGCAAAAGCTGATTAAGCGGCACCGGCTCAGTTCTCCAGTAAATGGCGCCTTGATGGATAGGCGCGGCGTCGAACGCTTTGTCGAGTTCTATCAACGACTCACGGAGTGGGGCCTGCAGGTTATGCCAGGCCGCGCTGATTTTTGCTTTTATCTGGACCAGAGTCGTCAGATTACGTCGTATTCGGGGCCCTCGGCCGACGCTGAAACCACAGATACGACTCCCTAAATGTAACGGTGTGAAGTGCCGCCAAAAGGGACGAGGGTGATTGTTTAGGGCAAAACGGCTTTGCGGAAACTCTCAAAAGCCTGCTGAGACGCCGCACGCTCGTTAACCATTTTGTCCTCAGCTTTCTTACAGGACTTTTTGCTGACGGACAGTCGATCAATAAAACTCTTTCCGATAAGAGAAATGCCCCCGGTCATAACGGCAAGGCTGCCTTGGACTAGGGCGCCTTCGGGGTCCAGAGTCACCTGAGGTCGAGCTAGGGTGCCGGCAACGCCAATAAAGGGGTTAAAGGCAGAGCTTGCGCTAATGCCTAAGCCTTTTTGTGGAACGGTATTAAAAGTCAGGAATAGCTTTTCATCGTGCAAATCGATTTGCCCTTTACTGACAATGGCCAACTTTTCTGACACCACGGTAGCAAAGGGGTCGCCTTTAACCTTGCCATCAAGGACCTCTGCAAAAGCTACCGCACACTGGAGTTTTGTAAACTCTTCTTCTTCCTCGAGTGGGTTAAGTAGTGACAGTAGCTCAGCAAGGAAGTCATTGGTGAAAAAGCCTGACAGCTCCCCAGGAATAATACCTTCGGCCATGGTCATTTGCGCAGTGCCGGTCAAACTTTGCGCGAGCTCTCGCACCGTATTGCCCGAAGCTGACAGTTCACCTGAAAAATTAGCGGGCGGTAGGGCGGTTAATTCGTCGAGTTCAATGGCGGCGCTGGGCAAAACAGGTCGGACATTGGTGCCATCGATCGTTAAACCAAAGTGGTGTTCGGCGTCTCCGGGAACCGCAAAACCCGATAATTCTATGCGGCCGTCAGACTCACTCCTAATCATCGCTTTATCAACGATAAGGCGTCCTTGACGGACCTGACTGATCAGCTCGATATTATTAAATCGCCGTTTTTCCCCTATAAATCGGTCTATGTTGATACTGACGTCCGCGTCGAAGCGCTTCAAGATGTCCAAATTGATCTCGGCAACAGGAATCACCTTCTTGGTACGCGCGATTTTTTTTTGCTTGTTGCTAGTCTTACTGTTCTTAGGTCTACTTCTTTTGGGTTTCGTCGTTTTGGATTGGGTGGATGTTGCTGAGGCAGAGGTTGCTGAGGCGGAGGGTGCTGAAACCGAGGCTCGGTTTTCTGTGGCGGCGAGGGGCGGCCCATAAAGCGGCCGTAAATCCATCATATTGCTATGTAATGCCAATTGAATATTGGGGTGTGAAGGGTCACTAACACGAAGCCGTCCACTAAATTCTGAGGCTGAGGATTTTACGGTTAGCGTCGTCGAGCTGAGATGGGATTTGTTGCCCTCCAACGAAGCCTCTATCTGCAATGGAATTTTTGGTAGAGCAAGGTCTGCCAGCCAACCCAGTCGCTGCAAATCGGGAAGATCGACGCTGATCTCCAAGCCTGTACCGGCAAAGGTTTCGCCAAGCTGAAGCTCACCTCTTGAGTGTAGTGTTGCCCCTGCACGCGTCTGTATTGTTAGCTCCTGAAAAGAAATTTGAGAGCCACTTTGGGTCAGATCTACGTTTGCTGTAATCGCTAGAGGCTGTTTTGAGGCGATGCTTTCGTCAATTACCGCCCAAGCATAAGCGTTGTCTACGGCAAGAGTTGCGTCGAGATCAACAGCGCCCTCAGACAATTGCACATTGCCTTCGATCGCCAAATCTCCGATTTGTAGTTTTAAGTCATTAGCCCTAAAGCTCCCGGGTGTCACACTGAACTTGCTTTCGGCGCTAAGGGCTTGATCGAGCTGGTCGGGTGGAATGCCAGGTGGTAG
>ERZ887849.76-NODE-76-length-93910-cov-12.374162_pt1 | contig 93910 bp, 79 predicted proteins | sample MGYA00521267_ERZ887849 | MGnify/ENA primary metagenome ERZ887849 (study PRJEB32303, sample SAMEA104408601) | aquatic metagenome | biome: Brackish water; feature: Pelagic; material: water | place: Baltic Sea | collected 2014-06-06T16:11:00 | depth 2,863 m ...
GATGAAGTAGATCATCAGATTTTGGATATTCTTATAGACAATACTCGAGTTCCTTTTACAGACATTTCAAAACGCCTTTTTATCTCTGCAGGAACCGTTCATGTTAGAGTAAAAAAAATGGAAGAAGCGGGTATTATTAAAGGATCTTCTTTGAACTTGGATTATGTCAAACTCGGTTATTCTTTCATTGCATACATTGGTATTTTCTTGGAAAAAACCAAAGTCATCAATAACGTGATTGACAGCCTATACGCTATCCCTTTTGTTACAGTGGCTCACATCACCACTGGAAAGTTTAACATTTTTTGTAAGGTAAGGGCTCACGATACCAAGCACGCCAAAGAAATCATTTTTATGATTGATGATATAGAGGGGGTTTCAAGGACCGAAACTATGATTTCTCTTGAAGAAAGTATTAATGACAAGAAAAGATTAATGCATAGAATTTTTAATGAATTATAAACGCTCTATATACCTCTAAAACCCAATGGCTCGAAAACCTAAAATTGAAAGATTTAATGAGACTGTACTCTCAAAATTCCAAATTTATAACAGCCTTTTTCTAACTCTTCCTTTCGATACAATAAGAAACACCTCTGTTTTAATCCCATTGTTTGCAGATCATTGCAAAAACGGTTACGATAAAAAATTAGATCCAAAGGAAATTACCACTACTTTTTTCAGTAGATATTTACCTGAGTACGACGAAAAAGAACAAATGGATCTCCTTTTCCGATTCATTCAGTACATTGAGCGGCAGGTGGTTCTTTTCGATGCCATAGAAGATGCTTCCTTTGGTCTCGTCAATAATATGCACGGAAGGGGAACCATTCGACACATTAAAGAAAATGCTTCTGACGAGCAAAAAATAGACGAATTAAAAGATTATTTAAATCGTTTTAAGGTAAGAATAGTCCTTACCGCTCACCCGACACAATTTTACCCAGGAAGTGTTTTGGGGATCATCAATGATTTATCAAAAGCAATTGATGGAGGCAAACTTGAACAAGTGAAATTGCTCCTCACTCAATTGGGGAATACTAAATTTTACCAAAAAACCAAGCCATCCCCTTTGGACGAGGCCGTAAGCTTGATTTGGTATTTAGAAAATGTATTCTATAATTCAGCCAGTACCATTTACACCTACATCAAAAGACATGTTTTTAACAAGGCAGATTTGGATAACTCTATATTCGATTTTGGTTTTTGGCCGGGAGGTGATCGTGATGGAAACCCATATGTAACTCCAGAAATTACCCTCAAAACTGCAGAAAGACTGCGTTTTTCTATTTTAAGAAATTATTTTAGAGAGGTTAGAAAATTGAAACGTAGCCTAACCTTTAATGGCTTAGAAGAAAGGTTAGACGCTTTAGAAAGTGATTTGTATGCTACCTTATTTTCCAAAAGTAAACCGGAAAATTTTACCATTGCTAATTTTGAAAAGGCTTTAGATGAAATCCACCAAATCATAGTAAACCAATGTGATGGACTATATGAATCTTTGATTTTAGATTTAAAACACAAGCTAAAGATTTTCGGTTTCCATTTTGCGAGTTTAGATATCCGACAAGATTCGAGAGTACATAAACAAGTATTTGACGAAATATTTTCTCATCCCGATATAAGGAAATACGTACAAGGATTGCCAGAAAATTTTGAGGATTTGGATACGGTTGCCCGTCATAAAGTTTTGACTACCCTCAAAGGAAATGTGCCTTCTGAACTGTTTGAAACGACCATAACCAAAGAAACGTTAGAGAGTATTCGTGCGATGCGAGTTATTCAAAAACAGAATGGTGAACGGGGTTGTAATCGTTACATCATCAGTAATTGTCAAAGTATAGATAATATTTTAGAGTTATTTGCTTTACACAGAATCTGTGATTGGAATCAACCTACTGTTGATATTATTCCATTGTTTGAGACCATACCTGATTTAAAGGTTTGTGAAAAAATAATGGAAAATCTATATGAAAATAAAGAGTACAGAAGTCACTTAGATTTTAGAGGAAACAAACAAACCGTAATGTTAGGTTTTTCGGATGGAACGAAAGACGGGGGATACTTTATGGCCAATTGGAGTATCTACAAAGCAAAAGAAGATTTAACAGCTTTATCCAATCGCTATGGAATAAATGTTGCGTTCTTTGACGGTAGAGGAGGACCTCCAGCAAGAGGAGGGGGGAACACCCACGAGTTTTATGCCTCTATGGGCAACAAGATTCAAGCCGACGATATTCAGCTTACCATTCAGGGGCAGACCATCAGTTCCAACTTTGGAACGGATGACTCTTGTCAATACAATTTGGAGCAATTGCTCAGTTCTGGAATTCAAAATCAGGTATTCAATTCAGAGCGAAACGTACTGTCAGACGAAGATCGAGAAACGATGAATGAATTGGCCACCCAAAGCCATAAAGCTTATCAAGCCTTTAAGGCCCGTCCGGAATTCATTCCTTACTTGGAAGAAATGACCACTCTTAAATATTACGCTAAGGCCAATATTGGGAGCCGACCTTCCAAAAGAGGCAGTTCCAAACAACTGGATTTCTCCGATTTAAGAGCCATTCCTTTTGTAGGAAGCTGGAGTCAGTCTAAACAAAATGTACCCGGATTCTATGGGGTAGGCACGGCCATCAAGAGTTTTGAGGATAAGAACCAATTTGACAAAGTACGTCGTTTGTATCAGCGTTCCTCTTTTTTTAGAACACTCATTGCCAACAGTATGATGAGTTTGACTAAATCATTCTTTGCCCTTACGGCCTATATGGAAAATGACAAGCGTTTTGGATCCTTTTGGAGTTTGATCCACAACGAATTTTTATTGTCTAAAGAGATGATCCTCAAGCTCACTGGTTTTCAAGAACTTATGGAAAGTGAACCTGCTGGCAAAACCTCCATAAAAGTTAGAGAGGAAATTGTTCAGCCCTTACTCACCATTCAGCAGTATGCTTTGATGACCATACTTGAAGCGAAAAAAACAGGAAAAATACCAAAAGATACCTTGGAGTTGTATGAGAAAATGGTAACCCGATCGTTGTTTGGAAATATAAACGCCAGCAGAAACTCTGCTTAATTGCGTTCGTAAAAGTCAAATGCTTCTGTAAAATATTCTTGTTGAACTTCTACGTCAATAGCAGGATGGCCTATTCGGTGCAAGAGTACAAACTTTACTTTGCCGTGACTGTTTTTTTTGTCATACCTCAATAAATCTATGATGGAGGTCAAATCTTCTTTGGTGAAATTTACCTTAGGGAAAATACTTAAGAATACGTTTTTAATTTCTTCAGCTTCTTTCATGTCGAGACCACTCAGTTGAGTCGCCAAATAAGCTTCGGTAATCATTCCAATGGCAATGGCTTCGCCGTGGAGTAGATTTTTTTTATTCGTTTGGGTAAGGGAATGTGTTTCAATGGCATGTCCCAATGTATGACCGAAGTTGAGGATTTTTCTCAGCTTAGATTCGTAAAGATCTTGAGTGACCACTGCATTTTTAATTTCAACAGAATGATGAATGTAGTCTTCAATATTTCCTTCTTTCAGCGACTTGAATTCGGATAACTCGTGAAAATAGTCCTTGTCTTGTATGATCCCATGCTTCAACATTTCGGCATATCCACTTTTATATTCGTTATCGGGCAAGGTATTTAGGTACTCAACGTCAATAATCACCATTTTTGGATGGGTAATGATGCCTATTTGATTTTTGAGTCCCCCCAAATCTACTCCGGTTTTTCCTCCCACCGAGGCATCAACCATGGACAATAGGGTAGTGGGGACGTTTACAAAATCGATACCTCTTTTGAAAGCAGCGGCTACAAAACCGCCCAAGTCAGTTACTACTCCACCTCCCAAATTGATCAATAAACTTTTTCGATCTGCCCCTAAATCGGAAAGTTTTTGCCAAACTCCCTCGCAGCTTTCTAAATTTTTATTTTCCTCACCGGCATCAATCTTGAGGACGGTGGACTGCTTTAAATCTGAAAAATTATTCAAAAATAGGGGAAGGCAGTGTTTTTCGGTATTGGTGTCTACTAAAATAAAAATAGAGGAGTAGGCCATAGTCTCCAACATGGACCGGAGATCATCGTAGGCTGTTTTAGAGAATAAAACCTTATATCCCTCTCCAATAATTGCCGATGATGCTTTTTTCATGTTTGCAAAAGTAAAACATTAGATTGAATTGGAACAGTAATTCGATCACTCACTGCGGTAAAGGAGTTGAAGCACTTCTACCGTTTTTTCGCAATTTTCCACCTCTATTGATATGGGCTTATCACCCCAATACCCGTTGATGAAATACGTTTTACAACTGTTTTTTTGGGTATTACTTTTGCCAAAATCAACCCTTGCCTTGTTAAGAAATTGATGAAAAGCCAGAGAATCGAATGCGGCAATAGTATTGTTTTGCATTTTCCAGCTTTTTTTGGAGAGATTACTGATCACCCTGTCGTTTGGGCCATAATTACAGCTTGTTTTTTTACCCTTTAGAATGACGGTCAAAAAAATGAGCCCTATAGAAAACCCTGCTAAATAAAACCCCAATCGATAAAATAAATTCATATACTTACTATATTTATAGTTCTTGATTGATCCTCATCAACCTCTATTTTTACGATGGATCGCTTGTGCGGCAAAAGAGGACTGATCCTTTCTCCCCATTCTATCAAGCAGTAATTTTCGGAATCTAAATACTCTTCTACTCCAATATCCAATGCCTCGTTTATGTCGTTCAGACGATAAAAATCAAAGTGATAGAGGCGTCCTTTGATTTCGCTTTCATAATGATTGACAATCGAAAAAGTAGGGCTAGAAACAGTATCGGTGACTTTCCATTTTTTACATAATTCTGAGATCAGTGTTGTTTTTCCAGCCCCCATTGGCCCATCAAAACAGATGACAGAAGCGGATAAATGCTCGTCCAAATAATCGACTGCAGCGTCGATTTGTTCTAAATGAAATCGAAAAGACATGGTGCAAATTTAATACTATCGGGGACGCATTACAACAAAAGGAACGATCATTTCTTCCATGGATATTCCGCCGTGTTGAAAAGTGTTTCGAAAATGATTGGCATAATGATTGAAGTTATTCTGATAGACAAAATACTGGTGTTCTTTGGCAAAAATAAACTTACTGTTGAGATGTGGGGCTGGCAATTGAATCGCTTTGGGATCATTGATTTCCATTACAGATTTGGCGTTATAGCTGAGATTTTGCCCTGCTTTATACCTGAGGTTGGTGCTTACTTCTCGATCCCCCTTGATTTCTAAGGCTTGATCAACATTGATGGTACCATGGTCGGTGGTGACCACTAAATTGAACCCTAATTTTTTAGCCTGTAGGAGAATTTCCAGTAGGGGAGAATTTTTGAACCAGGATAGGGTGAGGGATCTGAAGGCTTTATTGTCCGATGCTAATTCCTTGATGATCTCCATTTCGCTTTTGGCATGAGAGATCATGTCTACAAAATTATAAACAACCACCATCAAGTCCTCTTTTTGGTGATTGTGTAGCGATTGGATTAATTCTTTTCCAGCTTTGAGATGGGTGATCTTAGAGTAACTCATTTTAGATGTCATACCCCACCGCAGCAATTGGGCTTTAAGAAAAGAGGCTTCATTAAGATTTTTTCCTCCTTCTTCGTTTTCATTGACCCACAATTCGGGGTGTTTTTTTTGCATCTCCAAAGGCATCATTCCAGAAAACATTGCATTTCTAGCATAATGGGTTGCAGTAGGAAGAATACTGTAATAACTGATCTCTTCCTCTTTGTGATATAAGTTTTCGATGATGGGCGAGATCATTTTCCATTGGTCGAATCGGAGATTGTCGATCACCAGCATCATAGTGGTTTTGCTGGATTTGTTTTTCAGAATAGGAAATAGCTTTTCTTTAAGAATTTGGTGAGACATTAGGGGCCCCGTTTCATTTACGATCCAGCTTTGGTAATTGTTTTCTATGAACTTCGCAAATAGACGATTGGCTTCTTTCATTTGATTTTGAAAAATTTCCAACATGGCCAAATCTTCTAAGCTTTCTAATTCCATTTCCCAATAGATCATTTGGGTATAAAAATCAGCCCAATCGCTGTGGGTTTTTAAGTCGTTAAGGGATATTGATATGCGCCGAAAAGCTTGTTGGTAGTTGGTGATGGTTTTTTCGGCTATCAAATTTTTGTGTTGGAGTAATTTTTTAAGTGCGAGTAAAATTTGATTTGGATTAACCGGCTTAATCAGGTAGTCTGATATTTTTGCCCCAATGGCTTCCTCCATTATTTTTTCTTCTTCATTTTTGGTGATCATGATGACAGGAAGGTTGGGAAACTGTAATTTGATTTCGCTGAGTGTCTCCAGGCCTCCCAATCCAGGCATATTCTCATCCAATAAAACAACATCGAAATTCTGGTCTTTTAAGGTCAATAATGCCTCTTGACCATTGTTACAAGCAGTGGTTTGGTAACCTTTGCTTTGTAGGAATAAAAAATGGGGTTTGAGCAATTCTATTTCATCGTCAACCCATAGAATTTTGATTGGAGTCATATTGTATATCTTTGCAACAAGATTAACAATTTTGAAAACAAAAAAGGTAACCCTTTTAAATGACCCAATTTACGGATTTATTAGTATTCGTTCTCCATTAGTCTTTAAGGTTATTTCACATCCCTGGTTTCAGCGTTTGAGAAGAATTTCCCAAATGGGTTTTTCCTGCTATGTTTACCCTGGAGCGCACCATACCCGTTTTGAGCACGCACTGGGAGCCATGCATTTAATGCAGGAGGTAATCGAGGTGTTACAAAAAAAGGGGGTGGAAATCGGTGAAGAGGAATCAGAAGCCTTACAATTGGCCATTCTACTGCATGACGTGGGTCATGGACCCTTTTCTCATACCACCGAAGCGCTATTGGCAGGACCCATCAGCCATGAGGAGATTTCCTTGGGGATAATGCACAAACTCAATGATGAATGGAACGGTGCCTTAGATTTGGCGATTGCTATTTTCACCAATACCTATAAAAGAAAATTCATGCACCAACTGATAGTGGGGCAAATTGACTTGGACCGCATGGACTATCTAAAAAGAGATAGTTTTTATTCTGGAGCTACAGAGGGGAACATCAATAGCAAGCGAATCATTGAAATGATGGTGGTGGTAGAGGATCAATTGGCCTTTGAGGAGAAAAGTCTTTATTCGATTGAGAAGTTTCTTATGGCGCGAAGATTGATGTACTGGCAGGTTTACCTTCATAAGACCAGCCTGTCAGCAGAATTTCTTTTGACTAAAGTTCTGGAAAGGGTTCGGTTTTGTTTTCAAAACCATTTAACACCCAAAACGTCTGCTCCTTTGGGCTATTTCTTGTCTCAAAATCATAGGAATACCAGTCTTTCTGATCTTCAACTCGAAAAATTTCTTTTATTGGACGACTCAGACATTATACAAGGGTTGAAATCATGGCAAGTGGAGGAAGACAAAGTATTATCGAAGATGTCTAATATGCTGATTAACAGAAGCCTACTTAAAATTAAAATTCAAAATGAACCTTTTGAAAAGAAATCCATAGCGCGTAAATACGAGCGTTTGGAAAAGCAGGGCCTGTCCAAAGAAGATTTTAAATATTTTGTTTTTACAGGAGTGATTTCAAACCAAACTTTTGTCCCTCAGGATAAAGAAATATTGATCTTGACCAAAAAAGGCAAATTAAAAGAGCTACAAGAGGTCGATGCTTTCTTCAACTCCGAGGAACTTTCACGCGTTCAGCAGAAGTATTTTTTATGTTTTCCAAGGGACAAACATCTGACTTAAATTTTATATTTTTGCACTAATGAAATTTACTGCCCAACAGATCGCTACACAATTGGAAGGAACTGTAGAAGGTGATCCTAATGTAGAGATTTTTCAACTTTCAAAAATTGAAGATGCTCAAAAAGGATCGTTGACTTTTTTGTCCAATCCCAAGTACACGCCTTTTATTTATAAAACGCAAGCCTCTGTTACGATCGTAAATGAGGATTTTGTTGCCGAAGATAATCTTTCCACCACCTTGGTTAGAGTTTCCAATGCTTACGATTCTTTTTCTATTCTTTTGGATTACTACAACAAAGTAAAGACTCTTAAATCGGGTATTGCTAAATCTGCTGTCATTGATCCGTCTGTACAATTGGGAAAAAATTGTTTTGTAGGTAATTTGTGTTGTATTGAAGAGAATACCGAAATAGGAGAGGATGTTAAGATTTTCCCGCAGTCCTACATAGGGAGCAATGTTACCATAGGAAAGGGTACTATTGTTTTTGCGGGTGCCAAAATTTTAGACGATTCTATAATTGGTAAAAATTGTGTGATCCATAGCGGGGCAGTTATTGGATCAGATGGTTTTGGGTTTGCTCCACAGGAAAAAGGAGATTACAAAAAAATTCCGCAAACAGGAATTGTTGTATTGGGTGATTATGTTGACGTTGGAGCCAATTCGACCATAGATCGTGCTACTCTGGGGGTTACCTCAGTAGGCAATGGCGTGAAACTCGATAATCAGATACAAATAGCTCACAATGTTGAAATTGGAGAAAATACGGTTATTGCCGCTCAAACGGGAATTGCAGGATCTTCCAAAATCGGAAAGAATTGCGTTATAGGAGGGCAGGTTGGTATAGCAGGCCATTTAAATATTGGAGACAACGTGAAAATTCAGGGGCAATCGGGAGTCATCAGTAATATTAAAGATGAGTCCGTAATACAAGGCACTCCTGCTTTTTCTTACAATGCCTATAACAAATCTTATGTATATTTTAAAAATTTACCCAATCTTGCGAAAGAGGTAAACCAAGTGATAAAGAAAATTGACCCATGACAAAAAAAAAATCTTACCAAAAAACACTTAATGAAAAAGTTACCCTTGATGGGGTTGGACTTCACACAGGAAAGTCTGTAAAGCTCACTTTTTGCCCAGCTCCTGAGGATACGGGTTACCGATTCATTCGAACAGATTTAACCCCTGCTGTTGAAATTCCAGCAGATGTACAATATGTGATCAATACAGATCGTGGAACCAATCTCGAAAAAGATGGAGCTAAAATTCAGACTTCCGAGCACGTTTTGGCTGCATTGGTGGGAATGGGAGTGGACAATTGTTTTATTGAACTTGATGCCGCCGAATCCCCCATTATGGATGGTTCTTCAAAGTTTTTTGTTGAAGCCATTGAATCGGTAGGTCTCAAAACACAAGGCAAATACAGGGATGAATATATTGTAAGCGAATTAATCTCTTACAAAGATGAAAAGACGGGCAGTGAAATTACTTTAATACCCTCCGATGAATTCCAAGTGACTACAATGGTTGACTTTGAAACCAAAGTTTTGGGGACCCAAAATGCTTCACTTGACACTATCAGTGAATTCAAGGACAACATTGCACCCTCCCGAACGTTTAGTTTTTTACATGAGTTGGAAATGCTCTTGGAAAACGGTTTGATCAAAGGAGGAGATTTAAACAATGCCATTGTTTATGTGGACAAGCCTTTGTCTGAAAGCAATATGGATCGTTTGAAAGAAGCTTTTGGCAAGGATAAAATTGCGGTAAAGCCCAATGGTATTCTGGACAACTTAAGTTTACATTTCTCGAATGAAGCCGCAAGACACAAATTACTTGATGTTATCGGTGATCTGGCATTAGTGGGTGTACCCATAAGAGGAAAAGTTTTTGCGCACAAGCCTGGGCACAAAGTAAATACAGAATTTTCAAAAAAATTATCTCAAATCATTAAGCAAGAGCGTCGCATAAATGCGCCTAAGATTGATATCAACTCAGAACCTTTGATGGATGTCAATGACATCATTAAAATGTTGCCTCATCGGCCCCCCTTTCTTTTGGTCGATAAAATATTTGAAATTTCGGAGACCCATGTTATCGGATTAAAAAATGTGACCATGAATGAGCCCTTCTTTGTAGGGCATTTTCCTGGGGCTCCCGTTATGCCAGGAGTTTTGCAAATCGAAGCTATGGCACAGGCAGGTGGTGTTCTTTTACTCAATACGGTACCCGATCCTGAGAATTACCTCACTTTATTCATGAAAATGGATAATGTAAAATTTAAAAGACCTGTGAAGCCTGGAGATACCTTGATTTTTAAACTGGAATTAATTTCTCCTATCCGAAGGGGAATATGTCATATGAGAGGAATGATCTTTGCCAACGGGAACTTAATGACCGAAGGGGAGCTTATGGCTCAAATTATTAAACGTAAATAACCGAAATGAAACAACCCTTAGCCTATATTCACCCCGAAGCTAAAGTGGCCAAAAATGTAGTGATTGAGCCTTTTACCTCCATCGATAATAATGTGGAAATTGGAGAAGGAACTTGGATTGGATCTAACGTAACCATTATGGAGGGGGCCAGAATTGGAAAAAATTGTAGCATATTTCCTGGAGCGGTAATTGCTGCAGTTCCTCAAGATTTGAAATTTAAAGGAGAGGATACCTTAGCCGTTATTGGTGACAACACTACCATCAGAGAATGTGTAACGATTAACCGTGGCACTTCTGATCGTCAACTCACTAAAATTGGAAACGACTGTCTGATTATGGCCTATTGTCATATTGCACACGACTGTTTTGTAGGCGACCATTGTATTTTTTCTAATAACAGCACTTTGGCAGGTCATATTACAATCGGGAATCATGTAATATTGGCGGGATTGGTAGCCGTTCATCAATTTTCAACTATTGGCGACCACGCGTTTATTGCAGGGGGATCTTTGGTAAGAAAAGATGTACCTCCCTATGTAAAAGCGGCACGCGAACCACTTTCCTACGTTGGTATTAACTCTGTTGGATTGAGACGCAGAGGGTTTTCCTCAGATAAAATCACAGAGATTCAAAATTTTTACAGAATTCTTTATCAAAAAAAATTAAATAACAGTCAAGCGGTTGACATTATTGAAGCCGAGATGGTAGCCTCTCCAGAGCGAGATGAAATATTACAATTCATCAGAAACTCTCAAAGAGGAATCATGAAAGGATATTTTCAAAAAAATTAAAACAGTAAACCTATGGCATCTACTTCTGATATAAGAAAAGGATTGTGCATTAAATTCAACAACGATATTTATAAAGTTATAGAGTTTCTCCATGTCAAACCTGGAAAAGGCCCTGCCTTTGTGAGAACAAAACTTAAAAGCGTTACTTCGGGCAAGGTGTTGGACAATACCTTTTCCGCGGGTCATAAAATAGATGACATCAGAGTTGAAACCAATAAATTTCAATATTTGTATGGAGAAGGAGAGGATTTTAATTTCATGAATGTAGATGATTACAATCAAATTATAGTCCATAAAAACTCAATTGATAATCCTGATTTGCTGAAGGAAGGTGAGATCGTAAGCATTTCCATCAATACGGAAGACGGTATGCCTTTGTCGGTTGATATGCCTGCAAGTGTAATACTTGAGGTAATCCACACTGAACCCGGTGTGAAAGGAAATACCGCAACCAATGCAACCAAGCCCGCTACTGTAGAAACGGGCGCTAAAATAAATGTCCCCCTCTTCATCAATGAAGGGGACAAAATAAAGGTTGATACGCTAAAAGGGAACTATCAAGAAAGAATGAAAGAATAAGCCTTTATTACCCTACAAACCTTTTAAATTCCATATTTTTATAAAAGCAAATAAGCCGAATGAGTGTATTAGTAAATAAACAATCCAAAATAATTGTTCAAGGTTTTACCGGTAGTGAAGGAACTTTTCATGCCGAACAAATGATTGCCTATGGAACCCAAGTAGTCGGGGGCGTTACTCCAGGAAAAGGAGGTCAAACCCATTTAGGTAAACCTGTTTTTAATTCAGTCATTCAGGCGGTAAAGGAAGTTCAAGCCGATACCTCCATTATTTTTGTTCCGCCAGCATTTGCAGCCGATGCCATTATGGAAGCTGCCGAAGCAGGAATAAAAGTTATAATTGCCATAACGGAAGGGATTCCTGTGGCCGATATGGTCAAAGTTGCAGACTTTATCAAAAAAAGAAACTGTACACTCATTGGTCCAAATTGTCCCGGGGTGATCACACCCGAGGAGGCCAAAGTTGGAATTATGCCCGGTTTTGTTTTCAAAAAAGGAAATGTAGGAATTGTCTCCAAGTCGGGAACTTTGACGTATGAGGCTGCCGATCAGGTGGTAAGGCAAGGACTGGGGATTACAACGGCCATTGGCATCGGTGGTGATCCCATCATTGGCACCACAACCAGAGATGCTGTCGAACTGTTTATGAATGATCCTGAAACTGAAGCCATCGTCGTTATTGGCGAAATTGGAGGGCAATTGGAGTCTGATGCAGCCCACTGGATAAAAGAAAATGGCAATCAAAAACCGGTTATTGGTTTTATTGCAGGAGAGACTGCTCCAAAAGGAAGAACTATGGGACATGCGGGAGCCATTGTAGGGGGTAAGGACGATACAGCCGAGGCTAAAAAAAGCATAATGAAATCCTGTGGAATTCACATCGTAGATTCACCCGCAGAAATTGGTAAAAAAGTAGCAGAAGTCTTAGCCTAGAATCATATGAGTAGATTACTGGAAAATAAAACAGCCATTATTACGGGTGCAACCCGAGGGATAGGAAGAGGTATTGCCCTTACTTTTGCCAACCATGGCTGCAGGGTGGCTTTTACCTACAGCAGTTCGGTAGATGCAGCCCTTACGCTTGAAAACGAATTAAAAGATTTGGGAGTTATGGCAAAATCTTACCAAAGTAACGCAGCCGATTTCGATCAGGCTCAAGCCTTGGTAGATCAGATTTTGGTTGACTTTGAAAATGTTGATATCCTTGTCAACAATGCAGGAATCACAAAGGATAACCTGCTGATGCGAATGGGTGAAGCAGACTTTGATCAGGTGATTGAAGTAAATCTAAAATCGGTTTTTAACATGACCAAAGCCATCCAACGTCCCTTTTTAAAACAAAAACACGGATCATTGATTCATATGAGTTCGGTAGTGGGTATTAAAGGAAACGCAGGTCAATCCAATTATGCCGCCTCAAAGGCCGGTATTATTGGTTTTTCCAAGGCCATTGCCCTCGAACTGGGTTCAAGAAATATTAGAAGTAACGTAATCGCTCCAGGCTTCATCGAAACCGAGATGACAGAGAAACTCTCGGAAGAGGTGGTGCAAAAATGGCGCGATGGAATTCCTCTCAAAAGAGGGGGAGCTCCAGAAGATGTCGCCAACGCTTGTGTGTTTTTGGCATCAGATTTATCAATTTATATTACCGGTCAAGTCCTTCAAGTCGATGGCGGAATGCTAACTTAAAAAACATTTATCATGCAAAAATTACCCAAAATTGGATTACCTATTATTTTATTGGCCTTTGTGCTGATCATTTTTGTCTCCAAATCATCTGTAAATATTGGATATGGAGAAGCAGGTGTTTTATTTAGAACTTTTTCGGGCGGGGTCGTTACTGACCAAGCTCCACTTTCAGAGGGTTTTCATATTATTGCCCCTTGGAACAAAGTTTATGTTTATAATGTAAAACAGCAAGAATTTTTTGAAGGAAATATGCAAGTATTGTCCTCTAATGGTTTGGAAATAACCTTAGACGTGTCTGTTTTGTATCAACCTTTGTACAGTGAATTGGGAATGTTACATAAAACAAAAGGAGAAAACTATGTAAATATCGTTTTGATTCCTCAGATTCGTGCAGTGGCCAGAAGTGTTGTAGGGCGTTATACCCCAGAACAGTTGTACTCCACCAAAAGAGATGCGATCCAAAATGAAATCTATGAAGAAACCCAAAAGGTGGTGGAAAACCAACACATTCAGGTAAATGCAGTATTGGTGCGAGACGTTTCCCTTCCACTGGCAATCAAAGAGGGGATTGAGCGAAAATTGATTCAAGAGCAGGAGTCATTAGAATACGAATTTCGTATCGAAAAAGCCAAACAAGAAGCTGAAAAACAAAGAATTGATGCGGAAGGTAAAGCTACTGCAAACAGAATTCTTAGCGCTTCTATTACCGAAATGATTCTTAAAGAAAAAGGAATTGAAGCCACTAAGGCGCTTTCTACTTCTCCAAATGCTAAAGTGATTGTCATTGGTAGTGGAAAAGATGGAATGCCTATCATTTTGGGAGGACAATAAAATTTGATTTTATTTATCATTGAAAAAATTATTATATTTGTACAGTGAAAAATATAAACCATCATATACATTTTCTTGTTGCCCATCAAATGAGGTAAAGGAGATGTATTGACCATACTCAAAACCCGTTTGATTTTCAAACGGGTTTTTTTTATAATATTTAATTAAAATGATAAAAATTGCGATTCAGAAATCAGGAAGACTCAATGAGGAGTCTTTAGGAATACTTAAAAAGTGTGGTATTTCAATCGATAACGGTAAAGACCAGTTAAAAGCATCTGCGAGAAATTTCCCTATGGAATTGCTCTATTTGAGAAATGGGGATATCCCTCAATATTTGAGAGATGGAGTAGCCGATCTTGCTATTATTGGCGAAAACTTGATTCACGAAAAAGGAAAAGACCTGTCCATCATTGAAAAATTAGGCTTTTCGAAATGTCGAGTTTCGATTGCTGTGCCCAAAGAAGCGGTTTTTAATGATGTGAAAGACCTTGAGGGTAAACGCATTGCAACTTCATATCCCAATACTGTGAAACGGTTTTTGGAGGAAAACGGGATTTCTGCCGAGCTACACATCATCAATGGTTCGGTAGAGATTGCGCCTAATATTGGTTTGGCTGATGCGATCTGTGACATTGTTTCCAGTGGTAGTACTCTGTTTAAAAACAATCTTATAGAGGTTGCGAAAATTCTTGAATCGGAAGCGGTATTGGTTCAGTCCCCTAAGCTTTCGGCTGAAAAGATGGAAATTGTCGATAAATTACGTTTTAGATTGGGAACCGTCTTACGGGCCAAAAAATCTAAGTACATATTATTGAATGCCCCCAATGACAGAATTGAACTCATCAGCAAGATCCTTCCTGTTCTGAAAAGTCCAACGGTATTGCCCTTGGCACAAGAAGGATGGTCTTCGTTACACTCCGTTATTGAAGAGTCCTCTTTTTGGGAAGTCATAGATCAACTCAAAACAGCAGGCGCAGAAGATATACTGATTTGTCCCATCGAAAAAATGGTATTGTAATGCAGCAGTTCATCAACCCAACACCAGAAGAGTGGAGGAGTTTGGCCCAGAGAGCCTCAGCTCCCTATGCTTCCTTAGAACCATTGGCCAAGGAAGTATTTAATGTAGTAGCTCAAAAAGGAGATCAGGCCCTCTTTGCGTATACTGAAACGTTTGACAAAGTCAAGCTGAATTCTATTTCTGTAAGTACTGCCGAAATTAAAGCTGCCATAAGTCGGGTGCCCGAAAAGTTGAAATCGGCCATCCTTAGAGCCAAACAAAACATTGAACGTTTTCACACTGCACAAATTACCAATGAGGTCCGCATAGAAACTCAAAAAGGGGTGAATTGCTGGCAAAAAAAAACGCCCATAGAAAATGTAGGGTTGTACATTCCTGGAGGCTCTGCTCCTTTATTTTCTACGGTTTTGATGCTGGCCATTCCCGCTCAAATTGCAGGATGTGATAATATTGTATTGTGTTCACCACCAAACATTAAAGGACAGTTAAGTGATGTAATACTTTATACTGCAGATTTGTGCGGAGTCCATAAGATTTTTAAGGTGGGGGGTATCCAAGCCATTGCAGGAATGACTTTAGGAACTGAGACCTTGCCCAAAGTGGATAAACTATTTGGACCCGGAAATCAGTATGTTACTGTTGCCAAGCAGTTGGCCACTCAATATCAAGTGGGAATAGATATGCCCGCCGGCCCTAGTGAACTTTTGGTTGTAGCCGATGCCTCCGCCCAAGCAGCTTTTGTAGCTTCCGACTTGCTCTCACAGGCCGAACATGGCCCAGACAGTCAGGTGCTTTTTGTTACTACAGAAAGAAAGATGATGGATCAGGTAGGGGAGGAAATTGAAAATCAAATTATTTCATTGTCTCGCCAAGATATTGCCCGTAAAGCCTTAGCGAATTCAAAAATCATCTATTTTGATGATGCTAAAACCGCTTTGGCCTTCACCAATTTTTATGGGGCAGAGCATCTTATTGTTTGTGTAAAGAACGAGGACGAATTTGTAAATGGAATCAAACATGCGGGTTCGGTTTTTATTGGCAATTATACGCCCGAAAGCGCTGGAGATTATGCTTCTGGAACCAATCATACACTGCCAACCAACGGTTATGTAAGACAATACAGTGGGGTAAATTTGGACAGCTTTCTAAAAGCGATTACCTATCAAAAAATTACTGCTCAAGGATTGCAAGACCTTGGACCTATAATTGAGGAAATGGCAGATGCAGAAGGGCTTCAAGCCCACAGTAATGCGGTTTCAATTCGACTGAAAAAACTTCAAAATGAGTGAGAAAGACATAATGAAACTCGTCAGACCAATGGTTCAGGACATTGCTCCTTATCGTTCGGCGAGGGATGAATTTGAGGATTTTCAGGCTCAAAAAGTTTTTTTGGATGCCAATGAAAATCCCTATAAAAGTATTGCGAACCGCTATCCAGATCCGCTTCAACGCGAATTAAAAAGAGCCCTGGCAAAGGTAAAAGGGGTGAACCCTGATCAAATTCTTTTGGGCAATGGTAGTGATGAAGTATTGGATTTGATTTTTCGCACTTTTTGCGAGCCGGGAAAAGACGAGGTCATTTTATTGCCCCCCACATATGGAATGTATGCCGTTCTGGCCCAGCTCAACAACGTTAAGACGACTGCAATTCCTCTTGACGAAAATTTTGAATTGGATACCAAAGCCATACTGGATGCAGTGAATGATAACACCAAAGTAATTTTTGTGTGCAGTCCCAATAATCCATCTGCCAACGCTATTCCTATGGAGCAAATTCAAATTCTTTTGGATCAATTTTCAGGATTGGTGGTGGTAGATGAAGCTTATATTGATTTTTCTAGTAAAGGAAGTGCATTGCCACTTTTGAATGATTATCCAAAACTGATGATCTCCCAAACGTTCTCCAAAGCCTATGGATTGGCAGGCATTCGATTGGGAATTGGTTTTGCCCACCCCCTAATCATTAACTTTTTCAATAAAATCAAACCGCCTTATAATGTGAATTCTTTAACACAAAAAGCGGCTTTGGAGGTGTTGCAAGACCACTCTTATGTATCACGGCAGATTGAAGAATTGATTGTGCAAAGAGAAATGATGAAAAAGCAACTCATAACCTTTGGTTTTGTCAAAAAAGTGTTTTCCAGCGATGCGAACTTTTTGCTTGTCAAAGTAGATGATGCCGCCAAACGATACGAACAGTTTTTGACCCAAGGAGTTGTGGTTCGAAATCGATCCTCACTGATGAACTGTGAAAACACATTACGCATTACGGTGGGTACTCCAGAAGAAAATATTACATTTATTACTGCTTGTAAAACCATAGATCAATGAAAAAAGTATTGTTCATCGACCGTGATGGAACACTGACCATAGAGCCAGGGGATTATCAATTGGATTCCTTTGAAAAACTGGTGTTTTACCCCTATGTATTTAAATATTTGGGACGTATCGCTAATGAATTGGATTATGAGTTGGTGATGGTAACCAATCAAGACGGATTAGGGTCAGAGCGTTTTCCAGAAGAGGAATTTTGGCCGTATCAAAAACATTTGATCAAATGTTTACAGAGTGAGGGGATCGTTTTTTCAGAAGTTTTCATCGATCGAACTTTTCCAGAAGAACAGGCAGATACTCGTAAGCCAGGAACAGGGATGCTGACTGCATATCTAAACAATCCAGAGTACGATTTGTCTGCTTCCTATGTCATTGGAGATCGATTGACGGATATGCAATTGGCCAAAAATTTAGGAGCAAAGGGTATTTTTATTGACAATAATGTAGATTTAGGTGCCGATGAAGTAACCGACTCTGCCCTTGAAGAGACTATCGTTCTCAGTACCAAAAACTGGGAGGAAATTTACCGTATGCTTTTGTTGAAAAAGCGTGCGATACGTTTGGTCAGAGATACCAAAGAGACCCAAATATCCATTGAAATCAATTTGGATGGATCTGGAAAAAGTCAAATTGAGACGGGTATTGCTTTTTTTGATCATATGCTTGACCAAATTGCACGCCACGGAGGCATTGATTTAAACATTAAAACCCAAGGAGATTTGAAAGTAGACGAACATCATACTATAGAAGATACTGGTATTGCTTTGGGCGAAAGTTTTGCTCAAGCTTTGGGAGACAAAAAGGGCATAGAGCGCTATGGATTTACTTTGCCCATGGACGACGCACTTGCCCAAGTCGCATTAGATTTTGGAGGAAGAAGTTGGTTGGTTTGGGAAGCAGAGTTCAAAAGGGAGATGATAGGGCAAATGCCTACAGAGATGTTTTATCACTTTTTTAAATCATTTGCAGATGGAGCGAAGGCGAATCTCAATATTAAAGCGGAGGGAACGAATGAGCACCACAAAATTGAATCTATTTTTAAAGCTTTTGCTAAAGCCACTAAAATGGCGGTAAAAAGAGATGCAGACAAAATGATATTACCCTCTACCAAAGGAACGTTGTAGGATGAAAACGGTAATAGTTGATTATGACGCAGGAAATGTAAAAAGCCTTCAGTTTTCCTTAGAGCGATTAGGGGTTCATGCACAGCTTACCACCGATGCCGAACTTATTTCTAAAGCAGACAAAGTGATCTTTCCAGGGCAAGGAGAAGCATCCAGTGCCATGAAAAAGTTAAAATCTACGGGACTGGATTTGTTGATTCCAAAACTTAAACAGCCTGTATTGGGGATATGTTTGGGAATGCAACTGCTCTGCGACAAAACAGAGGAGGGAGACACCAAAGGTTTGGGAATTATTCCAGCGCATGTAAGACGTTTTCCCAACACTGTAAAAGTCCCTCAAATGGGATGGAATACGGTCAGTCATCAAGGGGAAATTTTATTTAAAGGTATAGAAAATGAATGTTATATGTATCTGGTTCACAGTTATTTCGTGCCAATAATTTCAACAACTACTGCAAAAAGCGATTATGCAGGACTTTACAGTGTAGCCGTTCAAAAAAATAATTTTTATGGGGTTCAATTTCACCCAGAAAAAAGCAGCAAAGACGGTCTGCGATTATTGGAAAATTTTTTAAAGATATAAAATGAGAATTATTCCTGCGATTGACATAATAGGGGGAAAATGTGTTCGTTTGACCAAAGGGGATTACGCTACCCAAAAAATTTACAATGAAGATCCGTTGGAAGTAGCCAAATCCTTTGAAGGTAGTGGCATTTCTTACCTTCACTTAGTAGATTTGGATGGAGCAAAAGCCAAAAGCATTGTTAATTACAAGGTGTTAGAAAGCTTGGCGACCCATACCCAACTGAAAATTGATTTTGGTGGGGGACTTCAATCAGATCACGATTTAAAAATTGCATTTGAATGTGGCGCTGATCAAATCACAGGGGGAAGCATAGCAGTGAAACAATCGGAGACCTTCAAGCAATGGTTGACCCAATACGGAAGTGATAAAATTATTTTGGGAGCCGATGTAAAGGAAGATCGAATTGCAGTAAGTGGGTGGACAGAAACTTCTGAGGAGCAGATTGTCCCCTTCATAAGAAAGTATCAAGAGGATGGAGTCCAATATGTGATTTGTACCGATATCAGTAAGGATGGAATGCTGGAAGGCCCATCGTTCTCGCTTTATAAATCATTACTGGAAGAATGTACCGCTATAAAACTGATTGCCTCAGGAGGCGTGTCAGACCTTTCAGAATTACCGCAATTGGCTGAGCTGGGGTGCGAAGGAGTAATCATTGGAAAAGCGATTTATGAAAATAAAATACGTCTTAAAAGCCTTGAACGCTTTATCGTAAAAAACAGCTGAATCATGCTCACGAAAAGAATTATTCCTTGTTTGGACATTAAAGACGGACGAACCGTAAAGGGAGTCAATTTTGTTGATTTACGCGATGCTGGCGATCCCGTCGAGCTGGCCACCCGTTATACTTTGGAAGGCGCAGATGAGTTGGTTTTTTTAGATATATCGGCTACCGAACAAAAAAGAAAAACATTGGCAGATTTGGTCTTAAGGGTGGCTGCGGCCCTCGATATTCCATTTACCGTAGGTGGAGGCATCAGCAGTGTAGAGGATGCCAAAATATTATTACAAAATGGTGCCGACAAAGTGTCGATCAATTCTGCTGCAGTTCGAAGACCAGAATTGATCAATGAATTGGCCGATGCTTTTGGGAGTCAGTGTGTTGTGGTAGCCATCGACGCCAAAGAGATAGAAGGAAAATGGTTTGTTTATTTGGTAGGAGGGAAGGTTCCCACTCCGATTGATCTGATGGATTGGGCCCGTGAAGCAGAAATTCGAGGAGCAGGTGAAATCCTTTTTACCTCAATGGACCACGATGGAACCAAAAATGGTTTTGCTAATGCCACTTTATTGGAATTAACCCAGACGGTCAACATTCCAATCATCGCTTCTGGAGGGGCTGGCAATACAAATCATTTTGTGGATACATTCAAGAGGGGTAAAGCCGATGCAGCCTTGGCAGCAAGTGTGTTTCACTTTGGTGAAATCTCCATTCCTCAACTCAAAGAGACTTTAAAAAATGAAAATATCGCCATAAGAATTATTAAATGAAAACAGCCAATTTTAAGAAAGATCCAAACGGTCTTTTACCGGTAATAGTACAAGATGTCACTACCCTAAGGGTGTTGATGTTGGGCTATATGAATGAAGAAGCATTGAAAAATACGCAATCCTCTGGAAAAGTTACTTTTTTCAGCAGAAGTAAACAACGACTTTGGACCAAAGGTGAGGAAAGTGGTAATTTTTTAATGTTTAAATCCTATAAAATAGATTGTGATGGAGATGCTTTGTTGGTGTATGCCGAGCCCATGGGACCAACCTGTCACACAGGTAAAGATACCTGTTGGGAAGAAGTCAATGCGTCAGAATTTTCTTTCGTCACTCAGCTTGAAAAGGTTATTGAAAACAGAAAAACGGAACCCACAAAGGAAAGCTATGTGAGTAGTCTTTTTGCAAAGGGGGTAGATAAAATAGCCCAAAAAGTAGGAGAGGAGGCAGTAGAAACTGTCATAGAGGCTATAGCAGACCGGGAAGACTTGTTTATGGAAGAGGCCGCGGATTTGTTTTTTCACTACCTCATTTTGCTTCAATCCAAAGGAAAAAGTTTAAAGGATATAGGAGTTGTATTGGAAAAACGCAAAAGCTAATCAAGCGCTTTTATTAGGGAATTTGTAAATTAAGATAAATTTAATCTCACTGGCAATGAAAAAAAAACTCTTAATCTTACTGCTCTTTCCTTTGTTGGCATGCAATACCCCCAAAGAAAAAACCCCTAACACTGCTTTTGACAAGCTTTTAGACGAGTATTTTCAGGATGCTTTGAAATTGTATCGCATCAATGCTACTTTTATAGGAGATACGCGCTATAACGATACCCTTCCTAATTTCCTGTCTTCCGAATTTGAGATCAGAGAAAAAGAGTTTTTTGATCGGTATAAAGCTGCCTTGGTGAGCTTTAATGACGATCAATTGAGTCCTCAGCAATGGATGAGCAAAAAAATTCTCCTTAGAGAGTTAGATTTGGAGCTCGAAGGAAAGACTTTTCACACAGATTTGATGCCCATCAATCAAATGTGGACCTTTCAGCTCACCATTGGACAGTTGGCTTCTGGCAAAGGCGCACAGCCTTTCAAAACCCCTCAAGATTATCGAAATTGGTTGGTTCGACTGAAGGGCTATTTAGATTGGATGCAATCGGCAGAGGACAAAATGAGAATTGGTATCCAAAAAGGGTATGTGCTTCCCAAGTCCTTGATTGTAAAGGTACTGCCTCAGCTGGAGGCGATGACCCAGAGGAAGGTTACAGAGCACCTTTTTTATACTCCTATTAAAAATATGCCCGATGATTTTTCTTCAGAAGAACAAGAGGAGCTCAAAGCGGCTTTTACATTGATACTTGAAAAAGATATTATTCCCGCCTATCAGCGTCTTCACGATTTTATGTCTACCGAATACTTGGCAGCAGGAAGAGAAAGTAGTGGGTTCAGTGCTTTTCCAGATGGTGATGCCTATTATGATTATGCCATTAGGGTGTATACTACTACCGATATGAATGCTGATGAAATTCATGATTTAGGATTGGATGAAGTTTTGAGGATCCGTGGGGAAATGGAGAAAGTAAAAACTCAAGTAGGATTTGAAGGAGACCTCAATGCCTTTTTTGAACATGTGCGTTCCCATCCCGACTTGATGCCTTTCAATGATCCACAAGAAGTGATAGACAACTTCAACGCGATCTATGAAAAAATTAAACCAAATGTAGATCAACTTTTTTCCTTACAACCCAAAACACCTTTCGAAATTAGAAGAGTAGAGGCTTTTCGAGAAGCTTCGGCAGCGGCGCACTACAATCCAGGTTCTTTGGACGGTACTCGTCCTGGCGTTTTTTATGTCCCTATACCTGACGTGAATCAGTACAACATCTATTCCGATGAAGACTTGTTTTTACATGAAGCCATTCCGGGTCACCATTTCCAGATTTCTTTGCAACAAGAGAATCAAGAGCTCCCCGATTTCAGAAAAAACTTGTTTTACAGTGCTTTCTCAGAGGGTTGGGCTTTGTACACAGAGTCATTAGGGAAAGAATTGGGATTGTACCAAGATCCTTATCAGTATTTCGGTATGTTGGGAGCAGAAATGCATAGGGCCATTAGATTGGTGGTTGACACTGGATTGCATGCTAAAGGGTGGACCAGAGAACAGGCCATAGAATTTTCTCTGGATAATGAAGCAGAATCTTTAGCAAACATTACCTCCGAAATAGAACGATATATGGCCAATCCTGCCCAAGCACTTTCTTACAAAATAGGTCAACTCAAGATCAGATCGCTTCGAAAAAGGGCAGAGGAGGCAATGGGAGAACAATTTGATATTCGTATTTTTCATCAAAAAGTTTTAGAGTCTGGAGCCGTACCGCTGTCGATATTAGAAAATAAAATAAACCATTGGATAAATAATCATTCTTAAATTCTATCGTAATGTCTGGCATCAACCCACAAGTATTTAGTTTTTTTACTGCCTTAGCCAAAAATAATAACAGAGAGTGGTTTGAGGCCAATAAGCCGAAATTTAAGACTTTGGAAAATGAGGTTAAAGTTTTTACCAAAGAAGTAGAGCGCGCTTTACAGCTCCACGATAAAATACAAAAAGCTAAGATGTTTCGTATTTATAGAGACGTTCGGTTTTCAAAGAACAAAACCCCTTATAAAACCCACTTCGGGATCGCTTTTCACAGAGAAAAGCCTGCTTTTAGAGGAGGCTACTATATTCATTTAGAACCTGGAAATTCTTTTTTGGGAGTTGGTTTTTGGGGGCCAAGTCCAGAAGACTTGTTTCGCATTCGCAAAGAACTGGAATTAGACGCAGAGGAGCTTAGGAAAATTATGGCTCAATCAGATTTTAAAAAATATTGGGGTGAATTGAGTGGAGATGAAGTAAAAACAGCTCCTAAGGGCTTCGATAAAGCACATTCCAACATCGATCTGATTAAGAAAAAACAATATGTTTTCCTTAAAAACTTCACCGATCAACAAGTTTTTTCTGATGATTTTGTGGATCTTATTGACGAACATTTTCAACACATACGGCCCTACTTTGACTACATGAGCAATGTGCTGACAACCGATCTAAATGGTGAGAGTTTGCTGAGTTAAGTAGTGTAAATTTCTCAACTTTTAGACAATATATTTTCCCTAAAAATATAAATAAGCCATTAAAAGGCGCTGAAAACAGCAGCTAAAAACAGTCTTCAAAAAATAAAAAATACACAACAAAAAATTAAACTAATTTGTAAGAAAAGTAGTTTAATAACCTTATTTACAGCTAATTAAAAATAATAAACTTACTTGCTGTCAAGAGGAACGAAACAGGCTACTTGATCCTTTAAGCGTTCTATAACCATATTCATCATACGCTTGTTAATAGCGGAAGAATGAAGGGCGTAATCTTTGTATTCTTCGACGGTAAAGTGTCCCATAATGATTCCCATTAATGCATTTCTAAACTTCTGGTCTTTGCTAATGGTATTCTCAATATAGGCCAATCGCTTTTCCAGAGAAAGCTCAAAAAAAACACCTTTATGTTTTATTATATAGTTTTGAAAAACCACAAGCAAAAGAGGATTTTGAAGTTTTAATATCGGACGAAGTGTGTTGTTTTGGAATTTTTCTTCATCCCCCATATGCTCAAAGGATTTTGTGTTCCCCATTTGAGGGCGAATACGCCTGATGTCATTGGGCCTATCATTCATAAGCTATACAAAATCTAAAATTAAATACTCAGTGATGAGTTTTAACCACCAATAGAATCGATTGTGAACAGGTTTATCAACACTTATGAGAACCCATGGAAAAAAGGGTTGGGTTGATTTTTTTTTACGAGAAGTAGGTTGCAAAGTGTGATCTAAATTATAAATTTACAATTAAATAAAATTAGATTTCTAACGACCCCAATACGCTTACTCATCATTTAAGAATTTCCTACTTAACTGCTTATGACTGAAAAACAGCAAGAAATATTCAAGAGTGCTTTAAAATTATTTGCAAAGCAGGGCTATCAAGCCACATCCACCCGTACCATTGCCCAAGAAGCAGGGGTTTCTGAGGGACTTATTTTTAGACACTTTAAAAACAAGGAGGGGCTTTTAAAAAGCATATTGCAAGAAGGACAAAAAAAGCTTAAAAAGATGATTCAACCCATCGATAACTTAACCCATCCAAAAGTGATTCTCAAACACGTGATCAGTTTACCTTTCAACATTACAAAGGATCAAAAAGACTTTTGGAGGTTATTTTACAGTCTAAGGTGGCAAATGAATCTTGATTTTATATTTATTGATCAATTGAACAACAAGGTTAAATCGGCATTTAAAGCCATGGACTTTTCTGATTATATTTCTGAATCCGAGGCTTTTATGATGATTTGGGATGGAGCAATGGTCTATGTTTTGCTTAATAACCCAAAAAATTCATATATTATATACGAAAATTTACTGCAAAAATTTGACCTATAATCTATTTGTCTATTGGTTTCTATGTGTTGAGCCTGTGAAATTACAAATCATCTATAATTAATATTATGTAAAATAGAAATATTGAAATATCCACTATCTTTGTAAAAAAAAAATATGTTAAACAAAATCTTAGTCACCCTGTTTGTCCTTATAACCATAGGCGTTGCCTATTTTTCTTATAGTCTATGGATCAACCCCAAAAGTCCGGCAAGCACAGCCATATATACGAGCGAAACCTTAAATATAGAAGTGGCTTACAATCGTCCCTATAAACGCGGTCGTTTGATTTTTGGTACCCAAGAACAAAATGCCTTATTAGAATACGGTAAATATTGGCGTTTGGGAGCAAATGCTCCCACCACCATCAAAATGGATCGAGATGTGCTCTTTGCTGGAAATGAATTAAAGGCCGGAAAATACCGCTTGTATGCGATTCCTTATGACAATCGTTGGGAATTGTTTGTCAATACCGAAATGGGTTTGCTGGGGTATTCACCACCGGATAAAGCTCATGACCTTTTTTCTGTGTCTGTCCCATTGACTAGCCCCCTCAGCCCGATGGAACAATTTACCATTTCATTTGAAAACACCAACATGCGGGTGGAAATGATCATGCAATGGGACAATCATAAAATAAGCATTCCGATTCAATAAATGAAAAAACGGCTTTTGCTTAGCTTTAAAAACGTTCTTCGTCTCACACTTTTTATCCTTTTTACGGGGGGTATCACCTACTTCACCATAGACAAAATACAAGTAAAAAACAATGTGATGGATATTGAGACCTACAGTCCAAAATCCACACTTAGAGTACCCGAGCACTTTCCTACCCGTTCCAAATTTCCTTTTGTTGATGTCCACAATCATCAATTTGACATGCCGGTAAAGGACTTAAATAAGTTGGTGACCGAAATGGACAGTCTCAATATGGCTTTTATGATCAACCTCAGTGGTTTTCGTGGAATCTACCTAAGGAAGTCTTTGAAAAACATTAAAGAAAACGCTCCCAACCGTTTTGGGCTTTTTTTGAATATCGATTTTGAAACCCTTGATGACCCTGATTTCGCTGCTCATACTACCGCACTTATTGCCGATGCAGTGGCACAAGGAGTCATGGGGTTAAAAGTATATAAATCTCTTGGTTTGACTGATACCGATGCCCAAGGCAATAGGATTGCTGTCAATGACCCCAGGTTGTTTCCTGTTTGGAAAGCTTGTGGTGATCACAAAATTCCTGTACTGATTCATACTGGAGAACCTGCCTCTTTTTGGATGCCCAAAGATAAATACAACGAAAGGTGGTTGGAATTACGACAAAAACCCAGTCGATACCGTGATCCTGCTGCCTACCCTTCTTTTGAGGAGGTAATTGCAGAGCAACACGATGTTTTTAAAAAACACCCAGGTACTGTATTTATAAACGCGCATCTGGGTTGGATGGGGAATGATTTGGATCGTCTGAGCGAACACTTAATCAGCCACCCCAATGTGCAAACCGAAATCGGAGCCGTATTGGCAGAGCTCGGACGACAGCCTAAACGCGCGAGACAATTTTTTGTCGACTTTCAAGACCGAATACTTTTTGGCAAAGACAGCTATAAAGTAAGTGAGTACTATACGTACTTCAGAGTCTTAGAAACCGGTGATGAATATTTTGATTATTACCGCAAACGTCATGCCCATTGGAAATTATACGGTCTGTCTCTGCCCGACAGCATACTGAAAAAAGTATACTATAAAAATGCACTCAAGTTATTTCCTCAATTGGATCCCGAATTATTTCCATAATTTAGATAGCACACCTCACTCATGTCCTCTAAAAAATTAAATAGCCTGTCTGATTTAGCCCATATCAAGTTTGATAAACTTGCGCCGGATCAACCGGAACCTCTCTTTGAGGAGGGCCATTTGGCAAAAGTGCAAACCTTAGAATGTCATTTCAGCAAAAAAGGACGAGCGGGTAAAGTTGTTACCTTGATAAAAGGATTTGAAGGAGATCAGCAAGCTTTAAAGGATTTGTCTAAAATCCTAAAACAAACGGTCAATGCGGGGGGTACGGTAAAAAACCAAGAGATTCTCATCCAAGGAAATTACAGAGATAAAATCATTGAAAAGCTTCAAGAAATGGGGCATAAAGTCATTCGGATTGGAGGCTGAATTATAAATTCCAATCTACCGCTTCCTTTCCTTTTAGGATTAAATAATTATTTGTTTTGCTGAAATGGCCATTACCAAACCAATACCCTCTATTGGCACTCAATGGCGAAGGGTGTCCAGAGGTCAATACAGCGTGTTTTTGATCGTCAATTATTTTTAATTTTTGTTGGGCGTAATTGCCCCACAGCAAAAATACAAGGCCTTCGAATTGCTGGGAGAGTATTTGGACTACTTGGTCTGTAAATTTCTCCCACCCCCTGCCCTGATGACTCCCTGCTTTATGAGCTTGAACGGTCAAGCATGCATTGAGCAATAAAACCCCCTGCTTTGACCAAGGACTAAGATCCCCATGGGTTGGGTAAGGTATTTGCAAATCATTTTCTAATTCTTTGAAAATATTGATCAATGAGGGCGGATGTGGAATGCCCTGAGGTACCGAAAAACATAAACCATGTGCTTGTCCTGGACCGTGGTAGGGATCCTGTCCTAAAATGACCACTTTTGTTTTTTCGGGTGGACAAAGATCGAACGCATTAAAAATCAATTGGGCAGGAGGAAAACATTGCGAAGTCTCATAGGCGATTTTGATAAAATCCATGAGGTTTTGAAAATATGCCGTCTCAAAAGTATCCTGTAATATATTTTCCCATTGAGGATGTATCCTTACCGCCATGATTTCTTAATTTTGTCTTGCTAATTTAGAAAAATAGATGGGGCACATCCCAAAAAAAACATTAGAGGATTTAGAGTTTAATCGGGTAACCGAACAAATAACTGATTTTGCCATTACTCCTATGGGTAAAAAGGCTTGTCTGAGTTTGACTCCCTTAGAAGATCAAAAAACACTACTCAAAGAATTGCTTTCTGTTTCGGAGTATTTGGCTTCTTTTGAGAACGACAATAGAATACCCAATCATGGTTTTGAAGACCTTTCACCCGCTTTTCAACTGTTGAAAATCGAAAACAGCGTCTTAGAAATCCATGCGTTTAGGAATATTGCTGCTGCCTCCCAAACGGTGAATACCCTTCTTAAATTTTTGAATAAATTCAAAACTTACTACCCCTCCCTTCACCAAGTGGGGAGTGAGATAGAGATTAATTCGGAACTCAAAAAAGAAATCGATAATGTAATCGATCGGTTTGGAGAAATACGAGACAATGCATCAGAGCATCTTTATAGCTTAAGAAAACAAATACAGGCTTTGAAAGGTAAAATTGCTCAAAGTTTTAATAAAGCCCTCTCCCATTACCAAAATTTAGATTATTTGGATGACATCCGCGAATCTGTGGTTGAAAATAAAAGGGTGTTGGCCGTAAAGGCCATGCACCGAAGAAAGGTTAAAGGGGGTATTTTGGGCAGTTCCAAAACGGGAAGTATCGTTTTTATTGAACCCGAAGCTACTTTAAATTTTTCCAGAGAGCTCCAAAATACGGTATTTGAGGAAAGTGAAGAAATCAAAAAGATACTGAGTCAACTCACGGACTACCTCCGCCCCAGCTTGAACTTAATCAAACAATATCAAAATTATTTAATTCATATCGACACCTTTTTTGCCCGTGCTCGTTACGCTCAAGTGATTAATGCTTTACTTCCTGTATTTTCTGAAACACAAGAACTAGAATTAATAAATGCCTACCACCCTCTTCTCTATCGCGCCCATCTTTTTGAAAATAAAAAAACCTTTCCTCAAGACATACATATTCATCCAACCAGCAGAATCATCGTTATCTCAGGACCCAATGCTGGAGGCAAAAGTATTACGCTTAAAACCGTAGGGCTCCTGCAGTTGATGCTTCAAAGCGGAATATTGATTCCTGTGCACGAAAAGAGCAGAGTGTGCTGGTTTGATAGTATTCTTACTGATATAGGTGACAATCAGTCCATAGAAAATCACTTGAGCACCTATTCCTATCGTTTAAAGAACATGAAAAACTTTCTAAGAAAATGCGACGACAAAACGCTTTTTTTAATCGATGAGTTTGGAACTGGATCTGATCCCGAATTGGGAGGGGCTTTGGCCGAAGTCATTTTGGAAGACTTTTATGAACGAAAATCATTTGGTTTGATCACCACTCATTATGCCAACCTAAAACTTTTGGCCGATGAACAAGCTGCAATGGCAAATGCCAATATGCAATTTGACAACAGAACACTGGAGCCGGTTTTTAAATTGATTTTGGGTGAAGCAGGAAGTTCTTTCACCTTTGAAGTAGCCCAAAAAAACGGAATTCCCTTTAGCCTTATCAACCGGGCTAAAAAGAAAATTGAAGGGGGAAAAGTTCGCTTTGATGCCACCATTGCAAGAATGCAAAAAGAGCGCCATCAAATGGCCAAAACCGGTAAATCATTAAAAGAAAAAGAAAGTAAATTTGAGAATGAATCGGAACGCTTGGAACAACTCAACGATAAATTAAAATCTAAACTGATAAACTATCAAGAATTGTTTGATCACAATCAACGCATGATTGTTTTAGGGAATAAATTGAATGAGCTTGCAGAACGTTTTTTTCAAAACAACAAAAAAAGACCTTTAGTTGCGGACTTGTTAAGGTTGGTGGAGTCGGAAAATGCTAAAAGAAAACGCAAGTCGGCTGCTCAGACCCAAAAAGAGCGAGAAATAAAGAAAGAAGTGGTTAAGGAAGTCAATAAAAAATTGGTCAAGATTCGAAAGGAAAAAAAGGAAAAGAAGACCCAAGAACTTCCCCCTAAACCCAAGCCAGAGGTAGTCCTAAAGGTAGGAGACAAAGTGAGATTACTCGAAAGTAAATCGGTGGGCAGTATTGATTCTATTGAAAAACAAAAAGCGATTGTGAATTATGGTTTATTTACCACACAAGTGAGTTTGGATCAATTGGAGATTGCCAACTGATCCCTTATTTTTCAGGATAATGATCGTTCCATTTTTTTTCTTTGGGGTGATCACGGAGTTTACCAATAGATTTTGCTACCATTAGGGAAACGGAGGCATCTCCCGTTACATTTATCACTGTCCTACACATATCAAGAGGGCGATCAATGGCGAAAATTAATGCTAACCCGGCTTCCGGAATTCCCGCTTGCCCCAAAACAATGACCAACATGACCATTCCAGCACCTGGGACTGCTGCAGCTCCTATAGAGGCCAATGTAGCTGTAAGAATAATTCCTAATTGGGTGCCTAAGCTCAAGTCCATCCCAAAAGCCTGTGCAATGAATACCGCTGCTACGGCTTGATATAAACTCGTTCCATCCATATTGATTGTAGCTCCAATAGGCAATACAAAACTGGCTACTTCTTCATCTACGCCAAGGTGTTCTTCAACACGTTCCATGGTAACGGGAAGTGTCGCTGCACTCGAACTGGTAGAGAAAGCCAATAATTGAGCGGGTGCTATCCCTTGAAGGAATTTCTTGGGCTTGAATTTCACAAAAACTCTGATCAGTAAAAGGTAAAACAATCCCATGGTAAACAATCCAAGGAGAAGGGTAAGCGCATACATACCTAAAGCTCTAAATAAATCCAAATTGGGGGATTCCACCACCAGATCCGCCAACAAAGCAAACACCCCATAGGGAGCGACCAGCATCAGCAAATCGATAAGCTTGAGAATGACCTCATTGAAAGCATCGAAAAAATCCTTTACGGGCTGGGCTTTTTTAGGGGGAATAAGGATCAATCCGATTCCAAAAAACAAAGCAAAAAATATGACTTGTAACATATTTCCATTGTTTGTAGTCGCTTTAAAAATATTGTCAGGAACCAGATCTATTAAAGCTTGTAAAGGTCCTGCGTCTTTTTGTTTTTGGGCAATGATTTGTTTTTCAGCAGCATCCGACTGATAGGCTTCAACCAGTTCTTGACGGGTTTGTGCACTGATGCTTGTTCCCGGCTTGATGGTGTTGACCAATATCAAACCGATCATTACCGCTACCACCGTAGTCATGAGATAAATGCCAATGGTACGCCCGCCCATCCGTGAAAGTTTGGAAATGTCTTTGAGGTCGGATACCCCTTTAATCAGAGAAGCCAGGATCAAAGGCATAGCAATGAGTTTAAGGGCGTTGATGAAGATGGTCCCAAATGGTTTTATCCAATTGGAAATGAATTTTGGACCCGCCTCAAATTGGGTAAATAAGGCTCCCACCACAACGCCAAGGATCATGCCCAGCATAATACTCCAGTGTAGTGGAATTTTTTTCATATCATTTTTTTACGGCTCGATTCAAAAGTGTAAAATCGGCCAAAACCAATGCGGCCATGGCCTCTACAATAGGAACTGCTCTGGGCACAACACAAGGGTCATGCCTTCCCTTGCCTTTCATTTCAACAGATTCCCCTTTATTATTAATGGTTTTCTGTGATTGCATAATGGTAGCAACGGGCTTAAAAGCGACTTTAAAATAGATATCCATACCATTGGAAATCCCACCTTGAATCCCACCCGAGTGATTGGTTTGAGTGGAGCCATCTTGATTGTACAAGTCGTTGTGGTTGCTTCCCCTGTTTTTTGCTCCTGCAAAACCACTACCGTACTCAAAGCCTTTTACAGCGTTGATAGAAAGCATCGCTTTACCCAGTTCGGCATGTAATTTATTGAAAACCGGTTCTCCCAAACCTCGAGGTACATTTTGAATGACACAACTGATGACTCCTCCAACCGTATCCCCTTCTTTTCTGATTTTTTTGATGTATTCTTCCATTTCCACGGCCTTAGCTGGATCTGGACATCGAACAGGATTTTTTTCTATGGTATCGAAATCATACGATTGATAGGGCTTGTCCAATTCAATTTCACCTACGGCCGATACATAGGCCGTAAATTTCACATCACTGAGAAACTGTTTTGCAATGGCTCCGGCCACAACCCTACTGGCGGTCTCTCTGGCCGAGCTTCGTCCGCCCCCTCGATAATCTCTAACTCCATATTTATCGTCGTAAACCTTATCCGCATGAGACGGTCGGTATTGGTCCTTAATATGATCGTAATCTCTGGATTTCTGATTGGTATTGAAAATGGCAAATCCAATGGGCACTCCTGTGGTTTTACCTTCGAAAATCCCTGAAAAAAAGGCCACTTCATCGGGTTCTTTTCTTTGGGTAACAATGGCCGATTGCCCCGGTTTTCTACGATTCAAATCTGTTTGAATGGCTTCCATATCCAACTCTATTCCAGAAGGACAGCCATCGATTACGCCGCCAATAGCAGACCCATGGGACTCTCCAAAAGAAGTTAACTGAAAAAGATTTCCGAATTTATTTCCTGACATAAGCGTTTAAAATACAAATATAATGGGAAAGTTTTGATTAGGCTTGTGCGAAAAGACGGTATCCCTACACAGAAAGGAATAACTGATAATGATTTTGGGAAACTCCCTTTTGATTGGCATCGAATACGATCAAGCCCAATTTAAAAAAATTGACTGAAAAAACGATTCCTTTTTGTGCACATATTTCTTGCCACGCTCTTCTCATCCCCGAACTCCAATTGATGTCATCAAAAATAACAAAGGCTGGAGACGATACATTGTTTTTCAACAATTCAAAATACTTTAAGGTGGATTCGTATTGGTGATTGCCGTCGATAAAAACCAGATCGAACCGATCTTTTTTATTTACTATATTTAATAGAGTTTTATCATATAAACCGTGTAATACCTCAAAACGATTGACGTCAGAAAGAGTGATGAAACGTTGAGAGGCGATTTCACAAAGTCCTTTTACCCCCTCTAAGGTGGTAAATTTCGCCTGTTTCTTTCCTTCCAATGCTTTAATGAAATACTGACCCGATACGCCCAAATTTGTGCCGATTTCCAGAATATTATGGATCTTATTGGATTTGGAGAGATGGTAAAAAAAATGGGTCCAAACTTCGGGAGAAGCAGCACGTTGAGCCACTTCGGCAACGGTCATTTCGGCTGAAGAACCAATTTCTTCAAAACTAATTTTTCTGTGATCGGCATACAAATCCAACCGGAACTGATTCAGTGTATCAAAAAGTTGATGCTCCTCTGGATTTTTTTTGCCCTTTAGAGTATGGATAAAAGCTTTGGCGATTTGAATTCCTTCAACTCCTTGTTGATTCAATCGCTGAATACTTTTAGCCTGCTTCAGTTTACTGTATAAAAAATGTTTAAATTTTAGAAATTTGTTGTAAGGCATTTTATACGTCTTTTTGATATAGAATAGGGTTGAGAGGGGTTTCGATGACTTCCCCTATTTTGGATCCAGGGCACCAAGTATTCCAATCATTGATTTGACCATCGTTGGAAGGGGGAGCCAACCTCATGTTTTTGTCCATATAAATGACCGTCATCACTTTCCGGGTTTGATTTGTAGTATTGGGTCCTGCCCGATGAAAAATCCAGCCGGAATGAAAACTGACTTCTCCCAAGTCAAAAGGTTCGGATACTTTTTCAAAATCAGTGCTCTTAAGTCTATTTTCTATGGCGATCTCACTTTCTTCACTGATAGAGAGTGTTCTTCCTTCACTGATCACCTGACTTCCGGCACTGAATTCTAAAAGCCCCATTTGAGGGTTTATTTTTTGTAAAGGGATCCAAGCGGTTATCGTTTGGTCACTGCTCAAAGGCCAATAGTATTGGTCGGCGTGCCAGGGCGTATATCCACCACCTCCCTCCTTGTAAAGGGCTTGATCGTGGTATATCCTTACCCCTTCAACCTCCATTAATCCAGTGGCAATAGCGGCCAACCGTTTTGAAAACACAAATCTTTTAATTTCTTCGTCCTCTGTCCACAAGTTAAATATTTGTAAAAACGCTTTTCCGTAGGTGTCACGCTCCGACAAAGGGGTCAAATCTATAGTGTTCTGGACGACTTTTTTGGAAATCAATGATTCGAAATGCTTCAGTATTTCGGCATCAAAGATGTTTTTGAGTTTAATGAACCCGTTCGTACGATAAAAATTGATTTGATTGGGGCTTAAAACATAATTTTGGTCAAGTAGTTCAAAGTGTTTCATGAGTTTTCTTCTTCAATTTAACGCAAAGCTGCGAATAAAAGGGAAACAGGATGCATAGCCACTTTGCCCGTTGCATCGTATATTTGATGCCTACAACTGGTTCCATTGGCCGCAACCTGAGTTTCAGAATTCATTTTTCTGAGGGCAGGAAAAAGTCGCTCCTCGCCTATTTTTTGACTGATTTCAAAATGTTCGCTTTCATACCCGAAAGAACCCGCCATACCACAACAACCTGTGGACATTAGGGTTACTGTATGATTTTTGGGTAGGTTGAGCATTTTGAATGTGTCGGCTGTATTGCCCAATGATTTTTGGTAGCAATGGGCGTGTATTTTTAAAGTTACAGCCTCATTGTTGAACGCCTCGGAAGTGATGAAGCCTTTATCTATTTCTTTTGCTATAAATTCTTCAATCAAAAAACAGTTTTTGGACAATTTACGTGCATTGTCTGAATCGGTGGCCAGTCTGAGATACTCATCTTTAAAAGTATATAAGGCTGAAGGTTCAATCCCGATCAAGGGAACTTCGGAGCTGATCAGATCTTTATACAGCTCCACATTTTTATCCGCACAGGCTTTGGCTTGTTCCAAAAATCCTTTGGAAATATATGCACGTCCACTCTCAGTGGAAGCCAATACATGAACCCGATAACCTAAACGAGACAAGAGCTCGAAAGCATCGAGTCCTGTATTTACATCCAAATAATTTGTAAACTCGTCGAGATAAAGGTAAACCTCTTTAGGAGATTGTACTTTTTGTTTTCTAATCAATTGTTTGTCTAGGGGTGCGTAGAGTTTGGGTAAGGAACGAGCGGTTGCAATCCCCAAAATTTTTTTTATCAGGTTGCCTAATAAAGGAGTATTAAGCGCTGTGTTTTGAATGCCTCTTACAGGATTTAGTTTTTTACTCAACAGCCCATTGAACGCAAAAATACGGTCCCTCAATCGGGGGGAATGCTCTTTATGGTATTGGTATAAAAACTCTGTTTTGTAGGCGGCTATGTCAACACTACTTGGACATTCTGATGCACAAGCTTTACAACTGATGCACAAATCCATTACTTCTCTTAATTCTGGACGGTCAAATGGATTTTTTGAGTTAGAGTGCGTCAAGACTTCTCTCAACACATTGGCTCTACCCCGTGTACTGTCTTTTTCATCTTTTGTAGCACGGTAGCTTGGACAAAGAGTAGCATCACTGGTGGTTTTCCTACAGTCTCCCGAACCGTTACATTTTTCTGCAGCCCTCAAAATTCCTTGATCGCTACTGAAATCCATATACGTTTTAATTTCGGGCTCCTTCCTGTCGGGTTGGTAGCGCAAATGTTCATCTATGGGGTAGGGTGCTACAATTTTGGATGGATTAAAAATCAAATTGGGATCAAAAATTTGCTTCACACTTTTGATTAATTCATAATTTTTTTCTCCCAACATTAAGGGTATAAATCCTGAACGAACAATACCATCTCCGTGTTCGCCACTCATAGATCCTCTGTATTTTTTGACCAGATGAGCCACAGCAGTAGTAATGGCTTTGAATTGATTTACGTCCTCTTTCTTTTTCAAATTCAGCAGAGGGCGTAGATGTAATTCCCCTGCTCCAGCATGGGCATAATAAATAGGATTTTGATCAAACTGCTCCATCAAAGCAGTAAACTCCTCGATATAATCAGCCAGTTGATCAACAGGCACTGCAGTGTCCTCAATACATGCCACTGCTTTTCGATCTCCCACAATATTTCCCAATAGGCCTAATCCGGCGCTCCTTAGGTTAAGAGCCGATTGAATTTCCTTTCCTTTTAAGACGGAATAATCATAGGAAAGGTTAATTTCCTCAAGAGTTTTTAATAATAACTGGAGCTCTTGATCTAATTCACGCGTCGAGTGTGCCCTCAATTCGAGCATTAAAATCCCTTTGGGATCTCCTTTTAGGAAAAATCTATTTTTGGATTGAGTAATGTTGTTTTTGGTACAATCCAAAATAGTTTTATCCATCATTTCGCAGGTGAAAAGTGGGTGTTTCATTAAAGGAGCGACAGAACGCAAACAATTTTCAATACTGTCGTAGTGAGCTGCTATCATCACCGCTTCTTGGGGAGGAGTTTGATCGAGTGAAAGGGTAATGGAAGTCACGAATGCTAAAGTTCCTTCACTTCCTGTCAACAGTTTGGCTAGGTTGATAAAAGGGGATTTTGGATTCGTAAAATTTTCTAAGAGTACATCGAGTGCATAGCCGTTATTTCGACGGTGGACAGAGGCTTGAGGGTATTCAGAACGGATGCTTTTCTGATGACTGGGGTCGGAAAGATTTTTCGAAAAAAACCGATAGATAGCCCCTTCCAAATTGGGTTGTTTTTCCTTTTCGCGACATTGAGCTTGGTTTAATTTCTCAAAAACCACCACAGACCCATCGAATAAAACACATTCCATTGCGATGACTTTGTCCCGAGTGACGCCGTATTTGATGGAAGTGGTTCCAGATGAATTATTCCCTGCCATTCCTCCAATGGTACATCGATTTGAGGTAGAAGTATTGGGACCGAAAAACAATTGGTGCGGGGCTAAGAAGTTGTTGAGATCATCTCTAACGATCCCGGGTTGTACGGTAATTTTCTTGGCTTTTGCGTCAAAATAAATGATTTGATTGAAATGTTTTGAAACATCCACGATCAAACCCTCTCCCACTACTTGACCCGCCAAGGAGGTTCCGCCGGCTCTTGGAATTAAGGGCAATTGATTTTCGCGCGCAAAATTAACCAGCGCTATGATCTCATTTTTATTTTTCGGAAAACAAACACCATGGGGGTATATTTTGTAAACTGAGGCATCTGTGGCATACAATTGACGGTGGAGTAAATCGTTTTTTACTACCGGTCCTTTTAGTGTATTAAAATCGTATATTGACATCGATTATTATGTGTTTGTAAATATAATTTATTATTAACAGATGAATTGTTAAATTATATAGCTTGATTACACTCACAAGGATAAAATTTAATAATTTAGTTTTGTTATGAAGAGAATATTTTTTTTACTTTCAGCTGTCTTTTTTATAGGATGTTCCACCCACAATGGTGAATTTAAAATTAAAGGAACTGTCGATTTAAACGATGGGAATATGGTTTACCGTATTGTAGCCGACAACAACCAACAGCCTCTGGTGATTGACTCTATTGCAATTGAAGGAGGGGTTTTTGAAATGAGTGGAACAGTAGAATCTCCTGATATCAACTTTTTTTCTGTTCAAACTTTAAGAGGAAATTTTCCTTTTGTGATAGAATCGGGAGATATTAAAGTTGTAATGTACAAGGACAGTTTGATGAGTTCCAAAGCTGTGGGAACTGTTTCCAACGATGCTTTTATGAAATATAAAAACGAAACTAAGGTTTTTATCAATTCAATGAATGGTATTGGAAGAGACCTTCAGCAAGCCAACATTTCTCGTGATACTTTGTTGGCCAATGACCTTCAAGAGCAATACAAAGATTTACAGGATCAGGTTAAGAATTACGAAATAGATTTCATTTCCAATAATCTGGATTCTTATGTTTCTATTCTCATTTTAGAGCGTTTTGTGATGACCAAACAAATGACCATAGAAGAAGCAAAGCCATTGTTTGAAAATTTTTCAGCACTAATTAAAAACAGCAAGATCGGCAAAAAAATAGAAGAATCGATCAATGAGCCTGCTACTCCTGCCGAAGTAGGGCAAATCGCTCCTGATTTTGAAGGACCAAGTCCCACTGGAGAGATAGTAAAATTAAAGGACAACTTGAATGGAATTACCATTGTAGATTTTTGGGCTTCTTGGTGTCGTCCCTGTAGAATTGAAAATCCAAATTTGGTCAGGACCTACAATAAGCTAAAGGATAAGGGGCTCAATGTGGTTGGCGTTTCTCTGGATAAAGACAAAAGTAATTGGATTCAAGCCATTGAAGATGATGGATTACAGTGGACTCATGTTTCCCACCTTCAGTATTGGAATGAGCCCATCGCCAAAGCGTATCAAGTGCGTTCTATCCCTGCAACTTTTATCTTAGATCGTAATGGTAAGATCGTAGCTAAAAACCTTAGAGGAGAAGCACTTGAGCAAAAAGTAGAAGAACTCCTCAATAATTAACCGCTTCTTATCTCAGTTTTTTAAACAGAAAAGCGGCGACAACTAGAGTTCCCGCCAAAACGGCCAATGTAAAACTGGAGTCTTTTAATACACTGGGTACAAATGCAATGGTAGCTACCAATCCAGCTACTGCTCCCCCAAAATGCGCCGTATGACCAATATTGTCTCCTTGTTTTTTCATGCCGTAAATGGTATAAATCAGGTAGAGGGTCGCCAAAACATATCCCGGTAAAGGGATGGGGAAAAAGAGAAAAGCCATTTTCATTTCGGGATACAAAAGCACAGCACTGTAAACCACTCCGGAGACAGCACCACTTGCCCCCACTGCAGTATAATTGTCTTTATTATTATGAAAGCGTAATGTGAGAAAATTCCCAACATAAAGACTGGTGAGGTAGAGGGCCAAAAATTTCATCTCTCCTAAGCTGTAAACGACATATCCGGCAAAAAAATAAAGGGACAGCATGTTGACGAATAAATGATTGAAGTCAACATGTAAAAAACCAGAACTCCACATTCGCAGTTGATCTCCCGCTTTGATTCTGGCCATTTGAAATTGATACCGATTGAAAAAAGTTGGATTTTTAAAACCGATAAATGAAAAGAATACATTGGCAATAATAATTGCAATGACTACTTGAGGAAGACTGGACATGAGGGAAATTTTTCAATCACAAATATAGTATCTTTGAAAAAAAAAGCGCCTTGCAAAGAACCATTTACTTTCTCTCCTACCCGATAATTTATCTAATTGCTTCAATTCCCTTTAGTGTACTTTATATCTTTTCGGATTTTATAAGGTGGATTGTTTACCATATAATTGGTTATCGAAAAAAAATTGTTCGTTTCAACCTTAGAAAAGCTTTTCCTGATAAAAGTGATGAAGACCTCAAGTGGATTGAAAAAAGATTTTACAAACATTTTTGTGACATTACATTAGAGGCTTTCAAGTCTTTTAAAATGAGTTCTTCCGAAATGCAAAAGCGAATGATTTTCAAAAACATGGAGATTTTAACCCAATTCGAAAAAGAAAACCGATCTGCTATCATCATGTGTGGTCATTATTCAAGTTGGGAATGGATGTTGTCGGTAGGATATCATATGCAATCGACGGGTTATGGCATATATACTCCCATAATGAATCCATATTTCAACGAATTGATCATAAAGATTAGAAAAATACATCAGGCTGAATTGCTTTCCCGTTATGGAGCCATTGAGAGCATCAAAAAAAGGCATCAAGAAGGAGAGATAGCAGTATATGGTTTTGCCAGTGATCAATCTCCTCGACCAAAGCCAAAATCTTATTGGAGAACTTTTTTAGGGGTAAAGGTTCCCGTTTTTGTTGGGGCAGAGTTAGTCGCAAAAGAATTTGATTTTGGAGTCGTTTATGCCAAAATCAACCGTGTTAAAAGAGGCTTTTATGAAGTTGATTTTGAATTGATTACGGATACTCCAAAAGAAACAAGGTTAAATAAAATTACGGATACTTTTACGGAATGGTTGGAACAGGATGTGTATTGTGACCCTACCCAGTACTTGTGGACGCACAATCGCTTTAAGCACGCAGACAAAGCCCCAAAAGATTAAGCGAGTTCCTTAATTTCCTTTATAAAGTGTTGGGCCAAATCATTGGCTTCCTTTTCACTTTCTGCCTCGGTATATATCCTGATGATGGGTTCTGTATTTGATTTCCTTAAGTGCACCCAAGAGTGGTCAAATTCAATTTTGACTCCATCAATGGTGTTGGGATCATTTTTTGAATATTTTTTTTCAATTTCAAGGAGAATTGCTTCAACATTCATTTCTGGATTCAATGAAATTTTTGCTTTACTCATCGCATAATTGGGATATGAAGCCCTTAAGGACGATACTTTTAAGTCACGTTCTGCCAGCAGACTCAAAAATAATGCGACGCCTACCAGGGCGTCCCTACCGTAATGTAATTCGGGATAGATTACCCCCCCATTTCCTTCTCCTCCAATGACTGCCTTCACTTCTTTCATTTTTTCAACAACATTGACCTCCCCCACTCCACTGGCATAGTAACATCTACCATGCTTTCTGACAATGTCTGAAAGTGCTCGAGTGGAGGATAGATTAGAAACCGCATCTCCAGAAGTTTTAGACAAAACATAGTCGGTGCAGGCTACTAAGGTATATTCTTCTCCAAAAACAATTCCATTTTCATCTACAAAAGCCAATCGATCAACATCAGGATCAACCACAATTCCAAAATCGGCATTTTCCTCAACTACTTTTTTAGAGAGTTCCGTTAGGTGTTCTTTAAGGGGTTCAGGGTTGTGAGGAAAATGTCCTGAAGGATTGCAATAAATAGGAATTGTTATGACTCCAAGTTGCTCTAAAAGTAAAGGTATAGCGATTCCACCCGTTGAATTGACAGCATCTACAACAACTTTATACTGTTTTTCTTTAATATTATTTTCGTTAACCAGCTCTAAGGCCAAAACCTTTTTTATATGATCTTCGATGGCACCTTCAACGGGCGTGACTTTTCCCAAGTGATCGATTTCTGAAAAATCAAAATCTTTTTGTTCGGCAATATCGAGTATCGCCTTTCCTGATTGGGCATTCAAAAACTCGCCCTTTGAGTTGAGAAGCTTTAAAGCATTCCATTGCTTAGGGTTGTGGCTGGCCGTTATGATGATGCCTCCATGAGCTTGATACTGGGTCACAGCTACCTCTACAGTAGGCGTGGTGGATAAACCCAAATCCAATACCTCTATGCCATAACCGACCAAAGTTTGATTGACTAAGCCTTGTATCATACTGCCTGAAATTCTGGCATCTCTTCCTACCACCACTTTGTATTGTTTTGAAACTACATTTTTTTTCAGCCAACTTGCATAGGCAGCAGTATAAAGAACGGTGTCTAAAGGAGTAAGGTTATCCGAAGTTTTTCCACCAATGGTACCTCTGATTCCTGAAATGGATTTTATTAAAGTCATATCGCAAATATAATGATAACTGGGTTTTGGAGTACGATATTGATATAATGATAACAAGTTGATCATGGGATTCAGTATATGATTTGGCTTACCTTTATAAAATCAATTGCTCAATACAAAAGGATCCCATGAACTATTTGGCCCATGTTTTTCTCTCAGGAACTGAAGAGGATTTATCGATCGGTAATTTTATTGCAGACCATGTCAAGGGCAAAGCATATTTGAATTATTCAGCAGCTATTCAAAAGGGAATTTTACTGCATCGTAAGATCGATCATTTCACAGATCAACACCTACTGTTTAAAAAAAATGTGAGTTTACTTTTTCCTCAATACAGGCATTACAGTAGGGTAATTGTCGATATGTTTTTCGATCATTTATTGGCGGCGCAATGGAGTAAATACCATTCTGATTCTTTGGAGAAATTCAGCAGCAATTTTTACACCCTAATGGATCAATATGAAGGGGAACTTCCGGAAAAAACTAAAAAAATGATCCCTGTAATGCTCGAAAATAATTGGTTTGTGGCCTACAGAACTTTCGGGGGATTAGGCGAAATGCTCTATCAAATGTCTCAACGAACTCGTTTCCCCTCAAACCTCTCTCTGGCTATAACTGAGTTGAAAGAGAATTACTCCCAAATTGAAAAAGATTTCATTACTTTTTTTGCAGAATTGCAAGCTTTTGTTGCCGATGAAATGAGAAAATTATAGCTCTATACTCGGATTAGAATCTGTTTCTTTCATATAAGTTAAGATCACTTACAGTGCTTAAATAACGCTTTTAAATCGTTATTTTTGTAAATTGACTATGAAAGAAAGTGAAAATAGTATTGACATTCAAGGGGCAAGGGTTCACAACCTTAAGAATGTAAGTTTAAAGATCCCGAGAGATAAACTGGTTGTCATTACAGGCCTTTCGGGCAGTGGAAAATCATCATTGGCTTTTGATACGATCTATGCAGAAGGACAACGCCGCTATATGGAGACTTTTTCTGCTTATGTAAGACAGTTTTTGGGCAATCTTGAGAGACCTGATGTTGATAAAATTGATGGGCTCTCTCCTGTTATTGCGATAGAACAAAAAACCACTTCCAAAAGTCCGCGCTCCACTGTAGGAACCATTACTGAATTATACGACTACATCAGGCTGCTGTTTGCTCGAGTGGGAACGGCATACAGTTTTGTAACCCGTGAAAAAATGGTGAATTATAGCGATGAGCAAATTCTCCAGTTGATATTAGAGGAATACATCGACAAAAAAATCATTTTATTGTCTCCCCTAATTAAAGCTCGAAAAGGGCATTACAGAGAATTATTTGATTCTCTATCGAGACAAGGTTTCTTGCGGGTTAGGGTCGACGGTGAAATCGTAAATCTAACCCCCGGTATGCGGGTGGACCGATACAAAACACACGACATCGAATTGGTTGTTGACAGAATAAAGGTCAAAACAGAAGAGAATGATCTCAATCGACTGATCGAATCCATTAAAACAGCCATGCATTATGGGGAGGAATCTGTTGTCTTGATCGATGCTGAAACAGATAAGCTGCGCTACTTTAGCAGGAAACTTATGTGCCCTACCTCTGGAGTTTCTTATGCAATTCCTGAACCCAATTCGTTTTCATTTAATTCGCCTAAGGGAATGTGTTTGAATTGTAAAGGTTTGGGGAATCAGTTTGAGGTGAGTAGAAATAAAATCATCCCTGATGAAAACCTTTCCATAGACAAAGGAGGAATTGTTCCATTGGGTGAAAAGAAAAGCAATTGGGGGTTCCGACAAATGGAGGTCATTGCCAAACGTTATGATTTTTCCCTTTCTGATCCCATAAAGAAGATCCCACCAGAAGCATTGGAGGTCATTCTAAAAGGTGGCGATGAAAAGTTTTCAATAGCTTCAAAAGCCATAGGGATTACTAGAGATTATAAGATCGATTACGAGGGAATCGAAAACTTCATCAAGCATCAATTTGACAGTACAGATTCTGCGAGTATCAAACGATGGGCTTATGGATTTATGGATGAAAAAAAATGCAGTGTTTGTGAAGGCTCTCGATTGAATCAAGAATCTTTACATTTCAAAGTGGGCGGTTTAAATATTTCAGCAGTAAGCGCATTGGATCTGGGAGATCTTTTCCAGTGGTTCGATCGCTTAGGTACTCAACTGTCTGCAAATGAACTCAAAATTGCGGGTGAAATTATCAAAGAAATCAAAACGAGATTACAGTTTTTGTTGGATGTTGGACTCAACTACCTTTCACTGAATCGATCGTCCAAATCTTTGTCCGGAGGAGAAGCACAACGCATCCGACTGGCTACTCAAATAGGATCGCAGTTGGTGGGTGTACTTTATATTTTAGATGAACCCAGTATTGGTCTTCATCAACGGGACAATGAAAAGCTGATTAATTCATTGGAGTCCTTGAGAGACATTGGTAATTCAGTTATTGTAGTAGAGCACGATAAAGATATGATTCTTCGTGCCGATCACATTATCGATATAGGACCTTTGGCAGGGAAAAATGGAGGTGAAATCATTTCGGAGGGGACTCCAAAAATGATAAAAAAACAGAAAACCCTTACGGCCCAGTACTTGAACCGTCAAAAAAGCATTGCCTTGCCCGAAAAAAGAAGAAATGGGAATGGAAAATGCGTCGAATTGTTGGGGTGCACTGGAAATAATCTAAAAAACATAGACATCTCAATCCCCCTCGGTATTATGATAGGGGTAACAGGTGTATCGGGAAGCGGGAAATCCACCTTGATCAATGAGACCCTCTACCCTATTCTCAATGCTCACATATACCATGGAGTCAAAGATCCCCTTCCCTATAAAAAAATTAAAGGTTTAGAATATTTAGACAAAGTAGTTGACGTCAATCAATCCCCTATTGGCAGGACACCAAGGAGCAATCCTGCCACCTATTGTGGGGTTTTTAGCGAAATCAGAACTTTATTTACCCTGACCCCTGAATCTCAAATTCGTGGCTACAAATCCGGAAGATTTAGTTTTAATGTAAGTGGAGGGAGATGCGAAACCTGTCAAGGAGGAGGCATGAAGGTAATCGAAATGAATTTTTTACCCGATGTTCATGTAGAATGTGAGAGCTGTAATGGAAAACGTTTTAATCGTGAAACCTTAGAGATCCGATTTAAAGGCAAGTCGATTGCTGATGTATTGGAAATGACCGTTGATCAAGCCTGTGATTTTTTTGAAAGCCATCCCAAGATTTTTCGTAAATTAAAAACAATCCAAGATGTTGGATTGGGGTACATCACTTTGGGCCAGTCCTCCACTACACTCTCAGGTGGAGAAGCTCAGCGCATCAAATTGGCTACAGAACTATCAAAAAAAGACACCGGTCAAACGCTATACATATTGGATGAACCAACCACAGGACTTCATTTTGAAGATGTAAGGGTTTTGATGGAAGTTCTGGAACGGCTGGTCGAAAGAGGAAATACCGTATTGATCATCGAGCACAACATGGATGTCATCAAGTTGGTTGATCATCTCATTGATATTGGTCCTGAAGGAGGGAAAAATGGCGGAAATGTAGTCGGTCAAGGGACTCCTGAGGAAATTGTGAAAATTAAAAACAGTCATACTGGGAAATATTTAGCGAAAGAATTAAAAATGAATTAATATGAATTTATTCATCAATCAAACAAAAAACTGGAGTGAAATAAAAGCCAATGACTCATGGGCGTTATTTAAGATAATGTCAGAGTTTGTCAATGGCTATGAAAAAATGAGTCTGATCGGTCCTTGTGTTTCTATTTTTGGTTCTGCCAGAACGACTTCGGACGATCCTCAATATCAATTGGCTAAAGACATTGCCGAAGCTGTAGTCAAGTCAGGATTAGGGATAATCACAGGGGGTGGACCGGGAATTATGGAAGCGGCCAATATGGGGGCCAAAAAAGGGGGAGGTACTTCTGTAGGACTTAATATTAAACTGCCCTTTGAACAGAAACACAATGATTATATCGATTCAGATAAGCTGATGAATTTCGAGTATTTTTTTGTGCGAAAGGTCATGTTCATCAAATATTCTCAAGGTTTTGTGGTCATGCCTGGAGGATTGGGTACTTTGGATGAATTGTTTGAAGCTTTAACTCTCATTCAGACAGAGAAAATCAAAAAATTTCCCATCGTATTAGTTGGAAAAGAATATTGGAAAGGTATGTTGGATTGGATCAAAGCAACTTTACTTCACGAAAACAAGATAGATCCCGAAGATTTGGATTTAATAACCGTTGTAGAAACCAAAGAAGAGGTAGTTGACCATCTTCATAATTTCTATAAAAAAGAATATTTCAAACCTAACTTCTAAGCCCATCACCATAAAAAAATCAACTCATTTTATCGTATTGATCTTGGGTGCCATTAATGCCATTAATGGGCAAAATACAATTGCATATGACATCGATGCGGATTTAGATTATGAGGGGAGAACACTTAAAATCTCTCAAAACATTAGCTTTAAAACCGATGATGGTCAAGTATTGGACACCTTGTATTTTACCGATTGGTCCAATGCGTATTCTAGTGTCGATTCTCCCTTAGCCCAAAGAATTGTTGAAGAGTACGATCGAAGCTTTTATCTTTCCAATAAATCAAAGTTGGGCAGAACATCAATCCACTCCCTTAAAATCAACGGAGAAAAAATGGATTGGAGCAGACTGAAAAATCAACCGGATATTATTCGCGTAATTCCGTTTGACAAAATTGATTCAGAAAGTATCACAACAGTAGAAATTAAATATGAAGTGAATCTACCCGACGGCAAGTTTACGGGTTATGGTTACAACTCCAAGGGCGATGTTTTTTTAAGGTTTTGGTACATCGCTTTGAGCCCTATATATGACAACGAATGGCGGAATTACAGTCATCTCAATTTAGACGATCATAGTGTCCAAGCAGCAGATTATCGAGTGAGGCTAACTGTGCCCGAAGGAATAGAGGTTGAAAGCAATCTACATAAAGGGGGTGAAGAAAATAGTGCACAGTATTTTTACGGTACTCAGAACAGAGAAGCTTCTCTTTTCTTTACAAAAAACAATGAGTTTGAGACTTTTGAAACGGTTGAAGATCGCATTTTTATAACCGATATTTTTAAAAAATCAGAGAACAAAGATCTCAACTTAGCAAAGGTTCAAAGAATCGATGCTTTTATTACCAAAACATTGAATTTTAAAGGGTTGAGTAAGTTTTTTATTCCAGAGCTTCTTTACAACAAAAATCCTTTTTTTGGACTGAACGATTTCCCAAAATTTTTAGCTCCTTTTGATTCGACATTTCTTGAGGAAATCAGTTTTTTAAAATCGTATTTAAGTGTTTATTTATCCCACAATCTACCCATCGACTTGAGAAAAGATCATTGGATTATTGGTGGGTTTCAAATCTATTTGTGCATCAAATATATTGAGACGTATTACCCTGAAAAAAAGTTTTTAGGCCGCTTGGGTGACTTTAAGTTGATGAAAGCTTATACCCTCTCTGCTCTAAAATTTAATGAAAGTTTTTGGATGTATTATGAATTCATAGAACGGGCCAATCTTCAACAATCTGATTTTCTCCCCAAAGACGAGTTGATAAAATTCAATGAGAAAATTGGATCTCCTTACCATGTGGGTGTCGGATTGAGATATCTTGAACATTATATTGGTTTGGATGCTCTCATTCTTGCACTGAAAGAATATTTCAATCAAAATCCTCAGGAGTTGAGTTGGTTAGATGTACTGAAAATACACAGTTCGAAGAATATTGATTGGTTCGAAAATTTCTATCTCAAAGAGCGGACTCCAATCGACATAAAAATAAAAAGCGTAAAAAAAGGAAAAGAGAGTATTGAAGTAAATTTGTCAAAATATTCATACAATAAAGTTCCTTTTGTTCTTTCACAAGTAAAAAACGACTCTGTAGTAAGTCAGAAATGGATTGAAGGAAAGGGCTCTGAATATAGTGTTACCCTTCAAAACCTCAAGCCCGATTACATAGCCATTAATCCTGAAATTCGTTTACCCGAATCCAATAAAGTCAACAATTGGCGTTACACCCAAAATATACTAAATCTCAAACCTTTACAATTCAATTTTTTAAAAGATTATGATTCCCCCAAAAGAAATCAAATTTATTATAATCCTGTATTCAATTATAATTTATATGATGCGTTGTCCATAGGATCTCGATTTTACAATAAGGGGTTGTTGCTGCAAAATTTTACTTTTGACATAATGCCCCAGTACTCTTCCTATCAAAATGACATGGTAGGAAAAGTGAAAATGGCCTATCGCTTGAATGATGAGAAAAAAAGCAACTATCTTACAACCTTCAATTTCTTCGCGAGCAGTTATCATTTCAATGAAAAGTTAAGATATCAGGTAATCAGACCCAGTATAAATTTCTACTTTAGAACCGATGATTTTAGATCCAAAAAGATTCATTTTTTGGATTTAAATTATTACAGTGTAAAGCGTGAAAGTTCTCCTAATACCATTACCGATCCCAATTACGAAATTTTTAATTTGGGATACAATTATTCCAACCAAGGAGCATTAAAATTTATCACTTTCAACAGCAGCATCGAACTTTCAGACAAGTTTAGCAAAATGGAATTGACCTTAGATTTCAGAAGATTATTTTTCAATGGAAGTCAGTTTACGGCGAGATTTTTTCTGGGTAAATTTTTACACCACAATCGAAGAGACACTAATTTTTTTGATTTTAACTTGAATCGACCTCAAGACTACTTGTTCAGGTATAACTATTTTGGAAGATCAGAAAGTGAGGGTGTTTTCAGTCAACAAATAGTGTTGGCCGAAGCAGGATTCAAATCAAAACTTATTCCTGCCACCGCCAATGATTATCTTTTGGCGACTAATGTAACTTTAGGCATTTGGAAGTGGATTGAAGTCTACACAGATTTGGGAGTGCTTAAGAACCATGATGCCAATCCTTATTTTCTCTATGGCTCGGGCATTAGACTTAATATCCTTCCCGATTATTTAGAGATTTTTTTTCCGGTCCACAGCTCAGAAGGATGGGAAATAAAAGATTCACCGTATGAGACTAAAATCCGTTTTATTTTAACACTCAACCCCAAACAATTGGCTAAACTTTTTTCAAGAAAATGGCTTTAAAATTTACCCAAGTCTTCTTGGGTTGATAAATACAGTCTGTCTCCCAAATCAATTTTTTGTAATTTTACACTATAAATGGAGATCAGCATTCAAGAAGGCAATAATATACTGAGTTTCGAGGATTACAAAAAGCAGATCCTTGAGGATTACAAAGTCATTGTAAGCAGTCGTGAGACCAGTATATTGGGTCGAAGAGAGGTGCTTATGGGTAAAGGGACTTTTGGGATTTTTGGCGATGGAAAGGAGTTGCCACAGATTGTACTCAATCGTTTTTTCCAGCCGGGTGATTTTCGTTCTGGCTATTATCGCGACCAAACTTTATTGTTTGCCCAAGGTCATCTTAATCCAAAAAAACTGTTTTCGGCACTATATGCCCATCCAGACATCAAAAGCGAACCCATGTCTGCAGGGAGGCAGATGGTAGGCCATTTTTCAAACACCTTGATTGATGAAAAAGGAAATTGGTTGGATCAAACCCAAACCAAAAACCATGTATCAGATGTCTCCTCCACTGCTGCACAAATGCCCCGACTGATTGGATTGGCTCAAGCTTCCAAGATTTACCGAAATTTAGAAATCAAAAAATCAAAAACATTTTCCAACAAAGGGAACGAAATTGCTTGGGGTACCATAGGAAATGCCAGTACGAGTGAGGGTTTGTTTTTTGAGGCCATCAATACAGCAGGCGTATTGCAAATTCCTATGGTGATGAGTGTTTGGGATGATGGCTACGGCATTTCGGTCGAAAACAAACAACAAACTACAAAAGAAAGCATCTCCAAAGCCTTAGCGGGTTTTGCCAGAGATGAAGACGATAAGGGTATTGAAATTTTAACCGTGAAAGGATGGGATTATTCGGCATTGATCAAGACTTATTCCTATGCGGAGAAGTTAGCTCGACAAAAGCATATTCCCGTTTTGATTCATGTGATAGAATTGACACAGCCCCTTGGACATTCTACTTCTGGTTCTCACGAAAGGTATAAATCCGAGGAGCGACTCTCGTGGGAGAAAGCCTACGACTGTAATGTCAAAATGAGGGAATGGATTCTCTCAAATGGTATCAGCGACATAGAAACACTTAATGAAATTGAAGCTTCCATTAAGAAAGAAGTTAAAGAAGCCAAAAATACAGCTTGGAAAGAATATCAAAAACCCATATTGGAGCAAAGAATTCAACTCAATGGATTTTTGGAGACCTTCATGTCGCAATCTAATAATGATGTAGCATTAAAAATGCTTCACAAAAATTTAAACGAAAAAACAGACCTCTTTTACCACGATGTTATTTCTACTGCTCGAAAAACACTCCCCTTGTTATTAAGAAACGATGTTAAAAAGGTTGAGGGTTTTAAGAAATGGTTGGCGGACACTAAATCATTACTACAAGAAAAATATTCTTCACACCTTTACAGTGAAGGAATCAATTCTACAGATCAAGTTCAATCCATTCCTCCCCAATACGATGAGGAGGCTCCAATGGTCGATGGTCGAATTATTTTAAGAGACAATTTCGATCAATTGCTTAAAATGGAAGATCGATTGATTATTTTCGGTGAGGACAGTGGAAAAATTGGAGGAGTCAATCAAGGTCTTGAAGGATTGCAAAATAAGTATGGTGAGCTGAGAGTAGCCGATGCCGGAATCAGAGAGGCCACTATAGTTGGTCAAGGAATTGGTATGGCCATGAGAGGATTGAAACCTATTGCAGAAATCCAATATCTGGATTACATTTTGTATTGCATTCAGATTCTGAGTGATGATTTAGCGAGCCTGAGCTACAGAACTAAAGGGAGGCAATTGGCCCCTTTAATCATCCGGACACGGGGACATCGACTCGAAGGAATATGGCATTCGGGTTCTCCTATGGCTGGATTGATCCATTTGACCCGAGGAATTCAGTTGTTGGTTCCTAGAAACATGACACAAGCTGCAGGATTCTATAACACTTTGTTAAAAGCCAATCAACCTGCTGTATTGATTGAATCCCTAAATGGGTATCGAATTAAAGAGAAACTACCTTCCAATTTGGGTGAATTTTGTTTACCTATCGGGAAGATTGAAATCCTAAAAAGGGGCAGTGATATTACATTGGTTTCCTACGGATCCACCTTGAGAATCGTTCATGAAGTGGCCTTGAAAATGGAAGGCTATGAGATCAGTGCAGAAGTTATAGATATACAAACACTTATCCCTTTCGACAGTGCAAAAGAGATCCGTCAAAGTATAGCCAAAACCAATCGACTACTCATCGTAGATGAAGACATGCCAGGGGGAGCCTCCGCATACATTTTACAACAACTTTTGGAGGAACAAAACATCTATCCACTACTGGACAGTCAGCCCAGACTGCTTTCTGCTAAGGAACACCGACCAGCCTATGCCGAGGACGGAGACTATTTTTCAAAGCCCTCTTCAGAAGATATTTTTGAAAGCATTTATGAGATCATGCACGAAAACGATCCCAATAAGTACCCATTGTTGTGAGATTAAGCGGCAAAAACCTTGACCACTAAATCTTGCAAGATGTCATAGGTATTTCCTGACTTTACCCCTACTCCTTTACTCTTTAAATCTGCTTCTAAAGTAAGGGCAATGGCCTTACTGGCCTGCTTCAGGCTGAATTTTTGACAGGCTTGTTCGTAATCTCTAATAAAATAGGGATTAACCCCTAATAGACCAGCAGCTTTAGATTTATCAGATAAACCATGATACAAAAGCACCCTTCTAAAAAAAGTATAAAAACCAGAAATCGTTAAAACCAGGGGATGATTTTTTGGATTTTCTGACAGGTGTTTTACGATTTTAGTACAACGGTAAAAATCTCTTTTACCAACAGCCTTATACAGCTCAAAATTATTGTAGTCCTTACTGAAACCTACGTATTGCTCAACATGCTCAGGAGTGATTTGAGTTCCTTTTTCTAAAACAATTTTTAACTTACCGATTTCTTTTTCAATTTTTGTCAAATTATTGCCTAAAGCCTCTGTCAAAATTTGGAGTGCATTGGAATCAATTTTAAACTGAGCAACTTTCAATTGGTCCTCAATCCATTGCCCAACTTGATTGTCGTATAAAGTTTTGGTTTCCAACAAAGCCCCAACTTTTTTAGCGACCTTATACAGTTTTTTTCTTTTGTCAAAAGCTTTGTATTTGTAACAAAAAACAATAATGGTTTGGGGCTGGGGATGAGACAAATACTGGGCAATGAGATCGGTCGAATTGTCTAAGTGCTGTGCTTCTCTAATCACCACAAGATGATAGGAAGCCATCAATGGGAATCGTTTGGCCGTTTCTATGATTTGACCGGCCTCTACCTCTTTTCCATAAAACAAGGAGTAATCAAAAGAACGCGAGGCTTCATCGGTTAATTTTTGAGTGATCTTTTCCTCAAGACGATCAATAAAATAGGGCTCTGTACCTGAAAAAAGATAGAAAGGCTTATACTCTCCTCTATCAATAGAGGACATTAACTGTTTAAACTCCTGCATCCTAAAAAATAATATGCAATTTTGTACTATGGATCAATTAAATTTTCCCGATTTCGATTTCTCGCTTAAAAGTAAGGAAAATAAACCCTATATATTGGACCCCATAAGAAAAAAATGGCTTGTTTTGACCCCAGAGGAATGGGTTCGTCAACATTGTATTCAATACCTTTTGAAAAATAAAAAGGTCCCGCTGGGACTCCTTCAAGTAGAAAAAAAATTAGTGGTCAATCAAACTGTCAAAAGATATGATATAGTGGTATTTAATCGCGACCAATCGATTTCTCTATTGGTAGAATGTAAAGCACCTTCAGTAAATTTAACCCAAAAAGCATTTGATCAAATCGCCCGTTACAACACTATTTTAAAAAGTGATTATCTGATGTTAACCAATGGTCTTCAACATTTTTTTTGTCAAATGGACTACAAAGAAAATCAATATTTTTTTCTGGCCGATTTACCCAATTTTAATCCCAGCAGATGACATCAATTGCAATAGCTATATTGAACTGGAATGGTGCTCCCTTGTTGAAGCGCTTTTTAAAAGAAGTCGTGGAGAACAGTTCTGAGGCAATAGTTTATCTCATTGATAATCATTCATCAGACGGTTCTGTCGAATATGTCATGAAAAATCACCCTAAGGTGAATATCATACGTTTGGATAAGAATTATGGTTATGCAGGGGGATACAACAAGGGACTTGTTGAGATCCAGGAAGAACTTGTTTGCCTTCTCAACAATGATGTATCCGTAAAAAAAGGCTGGTTACCTCCTGTTTTGGATCACTTCGACAAACACCCTCAAACCGCAATTGCCCAGCCTCATATTATGGATTTAAAAGCCCCTACAAAATTTGAATACGCAGGGGCTGCTGGTGGATTTATTGATCGGTTGGGCTATCCTTATTGCAGGGGTAGAATTTTCAATCATTTGGAAGAAGACAAAGGTCAGTATGATTTCGATGAAAAAGTGTTTTGGGCCAGTGGGGCGTGTTTCTTTATTAAAAAACAGATTTTTGAATCTTTCGGTGGTTTTGATGAGGATTTTTTTGCCCATATGGAAGAAATAGACCTGTGTTGGAGGATAAACAATCAAGGATATGATGTTTACTCTATATATCAATCAAAAGTATATCATCAGGGGGCAGGAACTTTAAAATTATCTCCTCAAAAAACCTATCTCAATTATAGAAATTCACTCTACATGTTGCTTAAAAATTTACCTGAAAAAAGAGGGTACAGAATTTTTGAGCGCATGATCTGGGACGGTATATCCATCATATTCTTCCTTTTTCAATTAAAATTTGGCAGTGCTTTTGCAGTAATCAAAGCCCATTTCTCTTTTTATAAAAATTTCAGAGGGATGTTGAAAAAGCAAAACAAACAAAATGTTTTGAAAAATTACTATAAGCGATCCTTCTTGCCTTTTCGTTATTTTTTTCTTAAAAGAAAGAATTTATGACGGGTTAAGGGCTTTTTTTATCTTTTTGTCTTATTTTTATGGTCTATTAATAATTACTTTAACAAAAATATAATGAAAAAACACCTTGCCATAGTAGCAGTATCTGCTGTTCTCCTCTCGTCTTGTGTTTCTCAAAAGAAATACACAGAATTAGAGACGCTACAACAAAACACTAAAAGTTTGTTGGACAGTGCCACCGTAAAATTAAATACTTGTAACGACGAAAAAGAAGCCGCTGAGGCCCGTATGGCCTCTCTTCAAGAGAGAGTAAACTTTCTTCAAGCCAATAATCAAGATCTTATTGACAACATTGGAAACTTGACTACACTGTCTCAAAAAGGAGCTGAAAATTTAGAAATGTCTTTAGAAAGTATGAAAGAAAAGGACATGAGAATTCAAACCATGCAAGAGGCCGTTACCAAAAAAGATTCAGTTACACTTGCTTTGGTTACAAGCCTTAAGGGTGTTTTGGGTAATTTGAGTGATGAAGATATTGAAATCAATGTAGAAAAAGGAGTGGTTTACGTCTCTATTTCAGATAAACTTTTGTTCAGAAGTGGTTCTCATACTGTAACGCAAAAGGCTAAAGAAGTTTTAGGAAAAGTTGCTAAGGTGGTAAACGACAAGCCTGAAATTGAATTCATGGTTGAAGGTCACACAGACAATTTACCGATCAAAGCTGATGGAATTGAAGACAATTGGGACTTAAGTGTAAAACGTGCCACTTCAGTTGTTAGAATTCTACAAAAAGATTATGGTGTCAACCCAGAGAGAATGACTGCTGCTGGACGTAGCTACTACATTCCTCTTGTTGACAACGATAATGCGGCCAACAGAGCTAGAAACAGAAGAACTCGAATAGTAGTGCTTCCAAAACTAGATCAGTTCTACGATTTGATCCAAAAAGGTATGCAATAGTACATTGCGATAAGTTTAAAAAAAGCATCCTCATATAAGGATGCTTTTTTTTTATAATGAATCCAAATCTCCTTTCCCTTCTCTCACAATCTCTGGGACTGGACCGCTAAGATCAACTACTGTTGAAGGGACATTTCCTCCAAAACCATCCTCTAACATAAGATCAATTTTACTTTCCCAGCGTTCAAAAATCAAATCAGGATCTGTAGAATATTCTAATATTTGGTCTTGATCGTGCAATGAAGTAGTAATAAGGGGTACTTTTAGAAAACTCATTAGGGCCTCCAATATGGGATGTGCCGCCATTCTAACCCCTATTGACTTGCGCTTTTCAAAAGGTTGGGGGAGTTTTAAACAAGGAAGAATAAAAGTATAGGGTCCCGGAAGACAGCGTTTTAAAAGTTTAAACGTAGTGTTGTCTATAGGTTTAACGTAATGAGACAGATCATTAAAGTCTCTAATAAAAAAACTAAAGGGAGCTTTGTCTAATTTTACGCCTTTAATATCAGCCAAACGTTGGAGACCAGCTTTGTTATTACTCAGGCAACCCAATGCATAAACCGTATCGGTTGGATAAATGATAAGCCCCCCCTTCTCCAATACAGAAGCGGTATGTTTTAAGTATTTGAGATTAGGGTTGGATTGGTAGAAATTTAAAAGTTCTGCCATCAATTTTTGATTTTAAGTTTGGCAAAACGCAACAGCAAATGTTTTTCTCCCACTCCTCTAAAATCGATAAGAGCTTTCTTATCATTGGCTTTTCCTTCAATAGAAACGACCTTCCCATAACCAAATCGGGCGTGCTCTACAGTCATACCTGCTTCAAGACTTGCTATTTCGGTTGGAACCGCAGCGGATTGAGAAGTATCTGAAGCATTGATTTTTCTAAGTTTACCCAATTGATTTTGACTTGGTGCAGTATTTATTTTGGTCGAATCGGGCTGTTGTACTCTTGATTTTTTTGGTGGATCGAACCCTCCAAAAACGCCCTTATCAATCATCGGTTTAAAAACGTAATCGTCTTTCGGAATCACATAATCCAAATATAGATTGTCCATTTCCTCAATAAAGCGGCTGGGCTCTGCCTCTACCAGTTTTCCCCAACGGTATCGAGAGAGAGTATAAGTAAGAATTGCCTTTTGTTCTGCACGAGTCAAAGCGACATAGAACAATCGACGTTCTTCTTCCAATTCACTTCTGGTATTCAAACTCAAAGCAGAAGGAAATAAATCTTCTTCTAAGCCAACAATAAAGACTACAGGAAATTCCAAGCCTTTGGATAAGTGAATTGTCATCAAATAAACACAATCTACATCACCGTCTTTTTCATTGTCAAAATCGGTTGCCAGAGCGACATCCTCCATAAATTCAGACAAACTTCCACTAGTATCTGCCAATTCCTTTTGTCCCTCAACAAAATCGCGAATACCATTCAGTAATTCCTCTATATTTTCCACCTTAGAAACCCCTTCAGGAGTCCCATCCTTTTTTAATTCTAAAACCAGTCCACTCTTTTTAGTGACCAAATCAGCGATTTCAAAAGCATTCAATTTTTGGTTCTCAATTTGCAGACTCAAAATTAGATTGACAAAACCTTCTAATTTATTTAAAGTCCCTGCGTTCAATGACAGATCGAGACCAGCGGCATTTTGTAGCGTTTCAAAAAGTGAAATTCCATTATTTTTAGCTCCGATGATCAATTTGTCTAAAGTCGCTTGACCAATTCCCCTAACCGGGTAATTGATCACCCTTTTGAGACTTTCCTCATCTTTAGGGTTAATGATTAAACGCAAATACGCCAGTAAATCTTTGATTTCCTTCCTCTGATAGAAGGAAAGGCCTCCGTATATGCGATAAGGAATATCACGCTTTCTCAATGCGTCCTCAAGGGCACGCGACTGCGCATTGGTTCGATACAGAATGGCGAACTCTTTGTTTTGCCGTTGCTCCTGCATTTTGAGCTCAAAAATTTGAGAGGCCACCTCTCTACCCTCGTCGGCATCCGTCGAACAGCGTTGAACCTTAATCTTATTCCCCTCCTCATTTGAAGTCCAAACGACCTTTTCAATTTTATTTTTGTTGTGACTGATTATTGAATTGGCAGCATTGACAATATTTTTGGTAGAGCGGTAATTTTGTTCCAATCGATACAACTTCACATCCAGATAATCTTTCTGAAAATTCAGAATATTATTGATGTTGGCTCCGCGAAATCCGTAAATGCTTTGCGCATCGTCACCCACAACGCAAATGTTTTGAAATTTATCGGATAAAGCCCTAACAATCAAGTATTGCGAATGATTTGTATCCTGATACTCATCCACCAATATATAACGAAAGCGTTCTTGGTATTTCGCTAACACTTGAGGATGCATATTCAATAATTCATTGGTCTTCAGCAGTAAGTCGTCAAAATCCATGGCTCCCGCTTTAAAACAGCGATCTACATATTCCTTATAAATCTCACCTATTTTGGGTCTTCGCGACATGGCATCGGCCTCCTGAAGATCGGGATCGTTGTAATAGGCCTTTACCGTAATCAAACTATTTTTAAAAGAAGATATTCGATTGCGAATCTGCTTGTACTTGTAGATGTCTTTATCCAACCCCATTTCCTTTATGATAGCCGCAATAAGTCGATTACTGTCTTGGGTATCATAAATAGTAAAATCCCTCGGAAAGCCTAATTTATCTGCTTCTTGTCGAAGTATTCTTGCAAAAACCGAATGAAAAGTTCCCATCCATAAGTTTTTGGCTTCCCCCTCACCCACCAATTCAGCAATACGGGCTTTCATTTCTCGAGAAGCTTTGTTGGTAAAAGTCAAAGACAATATAGAAAAGGCATCGACGCCCTGTTGCATCAAATAAGCAATTCGATAAGTCAAAACCCTTGTCTTTCCGGATCCTGCACCGGCGATGATCATCAGTGGTCCATCTTTGTGCAGTACAGGTTCGCGCTGTGATTCGTTGAGTTCTTTGAGGTAATCGGTGGTTGATTTATTCACATTTTAAAATTAAAGCAATATTTAAACCCCAAGAAAAACAAAGCCTTATAGTTATTCACAGCTTTTTGTAAAATGTATTTTCTTTTCAGACCGCTTCGATAAGAGAATTCATTTCAAGAATTGTTTTCACCCGCTGAAAAAGTTTCATTTTCTTCACTTCTTTGAGCAGCAAATTCAAATCCAGCTCGCCACCAACTTTCCATTTTTTCCTTGTTAAAAATCAATGAATTAGTCGTCAATATTGTGGGAGTATAAAACAGATTAACCTTAGCTTTGAAGTCGTCTGCCATCAATTTTCCGATTTTAACATTTTGATACTGAATACGGTCGGCCATAAAACCAAAAATAGTGCTCATGGCATCAAAAGGATTCTTTGAGGGCATGCGGTTGATCTGAGGAAACTCTGTATCCAATAATATGGCATCAATTTCAGTAGCTCCACAGCGCAAGGCTTCTTCTATGGGAATGACTGTTCCTAGTCCCCCGTCTCCATACTCACAGCCGTTTTTTGAGGTCAAAGTCATAAAAGGAACATAATTACAGGAAATCCAAATCCAATCGATAAAATCCCTGTAGCTGCATTCACTTATTTTTTTATACTCCACTTTATTTGTGGATAAATTGGAAACGGTAATGACTACTTCAACAGCGGCGGTTTTCAATTCCGTAAACTCTTTGGGGGTAATGCTGTTCAAAATCAATTGTCTTAAATTGTTACTTTCTCCAAAAGTTTTTCTTCCTTTTATAAAGTTTTTTAACACATTAAAATGATGAATACCAATAGATTGGATTCCATTATTTGAACTAACAGTAAAAGGACAATTATCAAAAATGCTTTCTTGTGTTACTTCTGTAAAACACTTTTTGATTTTATCGATTTTATTCAAGGCCAGATGACTCACGAGCAAACTCCCCGTAGAACAGCCCAAGAATAAGTCGTACTGTTTTTTTTGAACGCGAATCAGATGCTCTGCAACCCCCCCAGCAAAGGCTCCTTTGCTTCCTCCGCCAGAAATCACCAATGCTCTCATTAAATTAAATTTTACCACAAATTAAGGGAAGTTTTTAAACAATTTAAATTGAATCGCGCTTAAAACATTTATTTTAGACGAAGATATGGATGTACTTCAAACCCCCATAGAATATCTAAAAGGTGTTGGGCCTAATCGGGCCAATATTCTGAAACAAGAATTGAATTTACACACCTTTCAGGATTTACTCCATTTTTTCCCTTATCGCTATATTGATCGATCTACTTTTTATAACATAATTGACCTACCCAAAAACTCTTCTGAGGTTCAAATCAAGGGAAAAATCATCAAGACGGAAGTGATTCAACAAAAGAAGGGAAAGCGATTGGTTGCTCAATTTTCTGACGGTCAAAATCAAATGGAATTGGTTTGGTTTAGGGGACATCAATGGATAAAAGAAAGTTTGAAACTCAATGTTGAATACGTCATTTTTGGTCGACTCAATTGGTATGCCAACCGCCCGAGTATGCCTCATCCAGAAATGGAAACTGTAGAAAATTTTGACAAAGGTTTTTCTAAAACACTACAAGCCCTCTATCCCAGTACGGAAAAATTACTCTCCAGAGGAATTTCTCAGAGGGTCATTGCCAAAATGATGCAAGAATTATTGCAATCCAACCACAGTAAATTTGCGGAAAGCCTCCCTGAAGACTTACGCTCCAAATACAAACTCATCAGCAAAAGTGAAGCCCTAAAAAACATTCATTTTCCGAAAGATCAAAATACCCTTACCGCTGCTCAAAACCGATTAAAGTTTGAAGAACTGTTTTTTATTCAGTTACAATTATTGATGAAAAATCTCCAACGAAAACAAAAAATAAAAGGTTTCGTCTTTGAAAAAGTGGGAAATCATTTCAATACTTTTTTCAACACTCACCTTCCTTTTGAATTGACTGAAGCGCAAAAAAGAGTCATCAAAGAAATTCGTAAAGACACTGGCAATGGACAACAAATGAACCGTTTGCTCCAAGGAGATGTAGGATCTGGAAAAACAATAGTGGCTTTAATGGTAATGCTGATAGCCGCAGACAATGGTTTTCAATCCTGTCTCATGGCTCCTACAGAAATTCTCGCCAAACAACATTTTCAATCCCTCAAAACCCTTATGGGTTCTATGGACCTATCAATTGCCCTATTGACAGGCAGTTCCAAAAAGGCAGAGCGTACGCAATTGGCAGAGCAATTAGAATCTGGGGCTTTGGACATTCTCGTAGGAACCCATGCCGTCATTGAAGACAAAGTTCAATTCAAAAATCTTGGGCTGGCTGTGGTAGACGAACAACATCGATTTGGGGTTGCCCAAAGAGCGAAGCTGTGGCGCAAAAACAGCATCCCCCCTCACGTACTGGTTATGACAGCGACTCCCATACCTCGTACCTTAGCAATGAGTGTTTATGGAGATTTGGACATTTCAGTCATCGACGAATTGCCTCCTGGTCGAAAAAAAATAAAAACAATCCACCGCTATGACAGCAACCGATTACAGGTGTTTCAGTTTATTGCAGAAGAAATTCAAAAAGGAAGACAAATTTATATGGTCTATCCATTGATAAAAGAATCTGAAAAAATGGACTACAAAGACCTGATGGATGGCTATGAAAGCATTTCTCGTGCCTTCCCTCGTCCTCAATTTCAGATCAGTATCGTTCATGGTCAAATGCAGGCTAAGGATAAAGATTATGAAATGGATCGGTTCATCAAAAAACAAACACAAATCATGGTTGCAACTACAGTGATTGAAGTGGGCGTAAATGTCCCCAACGCTTCAGTCATGCTGATCGAGAGTGCTGAACGATTTGGATTGTCCCAATTGCACCAATTACGGGGTAGAGTTGGTCGAGGCAACGATCAAAGTTATTGTATATTGATGAGCAGTCACAAACTGACTACAGAGGCCAAAACGCGATTAGAAACCATGACCGCTACAACCGATGGATTCAAAATTGCAGAAGTAGATCTAAAACTCAGAGGACCTGGAGACCTCATGGGCACTCAGCAAAGCGGGGTATTACAGCTTAAAATTGCTGACATCATCAAAGACAATCAATGGCTCAAAACGGCCCGTAGCGACGCCCAAGCTTTGCTGCGTGAAGATCCTCATTTGGAAGCTCAAAAAAACACCCCTTTAAGACAAACCCTTGCCAAAATGAAAGCCTATCAAAATATTTGGAATTACATCAGTTAAGAAATTGGATTCCGCTTAGATTCTTATCTTTGCCCGAAGAATCAAAAGTCATTCCCTCTAAATGAAAATATCATATAACTGGATCAAACAATTTCTAAAAATAGAGCTTCCCCCGGAAGAAGTCTCTGAAATTTTAACCGATTTGGGTCTTGAAGTAGAGGGCCTCAACCGCTACGAATCCATAAAAGGAGGGCTTGAAGGTGTGGTTGTAGGCGAGGTATTACATTGTTCCAAACATCCTAATGCGGATCGACTGAGGGTAACCCGGGTTGATTTAGGGAAAGAGCAGGTGCAGATTGTGTGTGGCGCTCCCAATGTCGCCAAAGGGCAAAAGGTAGCCGTAGCCATGGTAGGCTCTACTCTTTACGATAAGGAAGGAAAGCCTTTTTTAATCCAAAAAAATAAAATAAGAGGTGAAGAAAGTCACGGTATGATTTGTGCTGAGGATGAATTGGGCTTGGGAGAATCTCATGAAGGGATCATGGTTTTGGACAATGCTCTAAAAAATGGCACCCCCTGTTACGAAATTTTTGACGTAGAAATTGATACTGTTTTTGAAATTGGACTCACACCCAATAGAGCCGATGCCATGAGCCATATGGGGGTTGCTCGAGACTTAAGAGCTTACTGTGAGTATAAACAAATCAAACACAAATGGTCTATACCCACCAACGATCATTTTAAAATTGCCCCTTCCAAAGAAAAGTTTGATGTAAGTGTTGAATCTGGTGACAAAGCGCCACAGTATATGGGAGTTACGATTCATAATTTGACCGTTAAGCCCTCCCCTCAGTGGTTACAAAATCGATTGAAAGCTTTGGGGATTGGCCCCAAAAACAATATCGTGGACATTACCAACTATGTATTGCATGATGTGGGACAACCTTTACACGCCTTCGATTTAAAAGGGATAAAAGGAGGAATTGTTGTGAAAACAGTAGCTCAAGACACTTCCTTCATCACTTTGGATGGAGTTGTTCGTAAACTTCATGCCGAAGACTTGATGATATGTGATCACAAAAAACCCCTTTGTATTGCTGGGGTATTCGGAGGAAAGAATTCTGGAGTGACGGACAGCACGACCAGTATCTTTTTAGAAAGTGCCTACTTCGATCCCGTAAGCATCAGGAAGTCGGCCAAACGACATGGGTTGAACACAGACGCCTCATTCCGTTTCGAAAGAGGTATTGACCCAGAAATCACACTTTATGCACTTAAATATGCTTCTCATTTGATTGTGGAACTCGCAGGAGGGAGTATTGAGGGCGAAATTCACGAAATCAAACAGGAATTGCCCGAGGCATCCAAATTCATTTTAACTTTTGATCAAATCAACAAAACCATTGGTCAGGAAATTTCTAAAGATGATATTGCTACTATTTTAAAGGGGCTTGAAATCAATATAAATCACTCCAATGATGAGGGTATGTTGATCGAAATTCCTCGATACCGAGTAGATGTAACTCGACCCGCAGATGTCATAGAAGAAATTTTAAGGGTCTATGGGTATAACCGGGTGAACCTCTCCGACAAACTTCACAGTAATATTCCAGTTTTTGAGATCTTAAACGATCATAAGATTGCGGAGCGACTTTCAGAGCATTTGGTCGGTTTGGGTTTTAATGAAATGATCAATAATTCCATCACCAGTCCGCTCTACGGAGAAATCTCTGAAAGCACCAAAACGATTGAGGGGATAAACATCATCAACCCTTTGGGAAAAGATCTTTCGCAAATGCGCACTTCGCTCCTCCCGGGAGCTCTCGAAGTAATAGCATTCAACCTTAATCGTCAATCCAAATCCCTTAAGCTTTTTGAATTGGGGAAAACCTACCAACAAATTAACGGAAACTATACAGAAAAAAAATACCTCACAATCGCATTGAGTGGTGAGGTTTACAAAGAAAATTGGAACCTAACCGACCCGCCCAGTATTTTCTTTTATTTCAAAGGGATAATCCAACAACTTCTTCGAAAAAATATTCCTTCGAACTTCGAAGAAAACGGCAGTGAAAAAGCTATTTTTTCAGAAGGCTTGAGTTATAACTATAAGGGTAAGCCCCTGTTGGATTTTGGTTATATTCAAAAGGAAATACTCAAAAATTTTGACATCAATCAAGAAGTATTGTTTGCTGAAATTGATTTCGATGCAATCAGCGAATTGGTTAAAAACAACAGTATTCAATATCAAGAAATTCCTAAATTTCCTCAAACAAGAAGAGATTTTGCTTTATTGTTGGACCTTGCCGTTCCTTTTAATACCGTAAAACAAATCGCTTTGAAAACTGAAAAAAACATACTGAATGATGTTCAGCTTTTTGATGTATATGAAGGGGATAATTTACCCAAAGGCAAAAAATCTTATGGCGTAAGTTTTTATTTTCAAGATCATAAGAAGACTCTTACTGACAAATACGTAGATAAAGTAATGTCGAAATTACAAAAGCAATTTGAAAGCGATCTTGGCGCACAACTGCGTTGATATCAAAAAAGTACTTTTCTTTTTTGTCTGTTGTTAAAACCTAATTTTATTCCTAATTTTACATAGAGAATAAGAAAGATGAAGATGATGATGAATTTTTTCCCTCCCACACAGATCGACCGAATACTCGAGAAAGTCGCACAAAAAGAGACCCCTATAAATCTCGATAAACTGTTGAAAAGCCTTAACAAGGCCTCCAATAGTGTGAATGACTTTGATTTTGATCGTTTGGAAACGCACAGAATTTTTCATTTGAATCAGATCAAAAAAGTTTGTGTGGACTATCGGTTGAGGTTTTTAGACCTCAAATACTTCAAAGGCAACATTCCTGCTGAGGGTATTGAAAAAATTACCCGGTTGGAAAAGGAACACCAAACTACCTTAGAGGGGTTTAAAGTGATGGCCCCTTCCGTATTGTTTAGATTAAAAAAAACCGATGATCCCTTATTGTTTGTCCCTCTAGGAAACGATTACTTCTATCTCATCCATAAATGGGGAGACGATTTATCTTTCTTGCGAAAAGCATGGGCCTGGCCTTTCAAAAACATTTGGAATCTTTTGGTCACTATTTTAATCATCAGCTTTTTGGCAACACTTATTACGCCCTATCAAATTTTCACCAAAACACCTACTTCCAGCACTTTTTGGTTGCTGTATTTTTTTATGTTCAAAGCCATAGCCTCAATTGTTTTGTTTTATGGGTTTGCATTGGGCAAAAACTTTAACCCAGCCATCTGGAATAATCGATACGACAAAACTTAATTGACCTCATGCCCCAAGATTTTATTCAAATTTTTAAAGGAAGCCCTATCGAGGTGATGTCTCTCCTTCACGCTCTCGAAAAAATCAACATAGTCCCCATCGTGAAAAACCCTTCTGAATCAGCACGTTTGGCAGGTTTTGGTAGCCTAACGACGGATCAAACCCTATGGGTACACATCGACGAGAAAGATCGATCGCTTGAGCTACTCCAATCTTTTAACTTATAATTTTTAATATTTATTATATTTGCGCCCATGAAGAACCATTTTTATACCCTACTGTTTGCCTTTTATTTTTGCATTCCCAACAATATAAATGCACAAGATGACCCCAATGACATTGGTGCTTGGTATATGTACATTTTTGAGACCCGTTTCCAAAAAGATAGTCTTTGGGGCGTTCAGGGTGACGTACAGCATAGAAATTATAATGTGATTGGAGATTTACAACAATTACTCCTCCGTGGAGGAATAACCTATAGACCCAAAGAAAGTAAATTGAAATTTTTTTTAGGGTACGCTTATATCATAGGTGAGAAAGTGGGGGATAGCAGAGAGAAAACCATCGAAAACCGATTCTTTCCAGAAGCTTCATTCCCTATTAAATTGGGCAAAGGAATTTACTCCAGTCATCGTTTTCGCTATGAGATTCGATTCATCGAAAATCAAGATTTAAGAACCCGTTATCGATACGGCATGTTTTTTAATATTCCCCTCAACAAACCGGTCATAGAGCCAAAAACAACCTACCTTTCTTTGTACAATGAAATATTTATCAATGGACAACGACATATAGGAGATGGAAAAACGGTTCCTTTTTTCGATAGAAATCGATTGTATGGAGCTTTGGGATATGTCTTTAAAAAAGGTTTAAAAATGCAGCTGGGATTGATGCGGCAAACTTCGAACACTTCGGGTAAAAATCAGCTGCAGTTGAGTTTGCATCATAACTTTTAACCCCCCATAAGACTCTTTCAGTAGTCAAATAAATTAAGAATACATTTTATTTCTCAATGCTTTAATTTTGGGATCACTCATATACTCATCGAAGGGTATATATCGGTCAATAATCCCATTGGGTGTTAATTCTATAATCCTATTTCCCACCGTTTGGGCAAAAGCATGATCGTGAGTAGTGCAAAGCACGGTCCCTTTAAAGTTTTTTAAAGAATTATTGATTGCCGTAATCGATTCCAAATCCAAATGGTTCGTGGGTTCGTCCAACATCAATACATTGGCACGCATCATCATCATTTTAGACAACATACACCGCACCTTCTCGCCTCCAGAAAGGACGTTTGAAGCTTTCAAGGCTTCATCACCACTGAATAACATTTTCCCTAAAAAACCGCGAATGTAAACCTCTTCTCTTTCTTCCTCTGTTTGAGACCACTGACGCAGCCAATCTACCAGAGAAAGATCGGTATTAAAATACGCTTGATTGTCCAATGGAAGATAGGCCTGACTCGTAGTGATTCCCCACTCGTATTTTCCGCCATCGGCTTTCAAATTTCCATTGATGATCTCATAAAAAGCACTGACGGCTCGAGAATCTTTGGAATAGAGAATCGCCTTATCTCCTTTGGCCAAATTAAAATGAATCTGATCAAAAATCTTTTGTCCGTCCATACTGCAAGACAAACCTTCAACATTGAGTATTTGGTCTCCAGCCTCGCGTTCTTGTTCAAAAATAATTCCCGGATAACGACGACTTGAAGGGCGAATTTCTTCAATATTCAACTTATCGATCATCTTTTTTCGAGAAGTTGCCTGCTTAGATTTGGCAACGTTGGCTGAGAAACGAGCAATAAACTCCTGCAATTCTTTTTTCTTTTCTTCAGCTTTTTTGTTTTGTTGAGCTCGTTGACGCGCAGCCAATTGACTGGACTCATACCAAAAAGTGTAGTTTCCAGAAAAATGATTGATTTTTCCGAAATCGATATCGGATATATGCGTACACACCGCATCGAGAAAGTGACGGTCGTGAGAAACTACTATCACCGTATTGTCATAATTGGCCAAAAAATGCTCCAACCACATAATGGTATCATAATCCAAATCGTTGGTGGGCTCGTCCATGATCAATACATCAGGATTTCCAAAAAGGGCTTGGGCCAAAAGAACCCTTACTTTTTGTTTTCCGTCCAAATCGGCCATAAGGGTATGATGTAAATTTTCGGAAATTTCCAAATTGGACAAAAGAGAGGCCGCAGCACTTTCTGAATTCCAACCATCCATTTCCTCAAACTCAATTTGTAATTCCCCAACTTTTTCACCGTCTGCTTCCGAAAAATCGGGTTTAGCATATAATTCATCGATCGCCTGCTTAATTTTAAAAAGCGGCTGGTTTCCTCTCAATACGGTCTCCAAAACAGTATGTTCATCATAAGCATTGTGATTTTGCTCAAGGACTGATAAACGTTTACCAGGTTCCAAAAAAACATTCCCCGAATTGGCTTCTTGTTTGCCACAGATGATCTTTAAAAAAGTAGATTTTCCTGCCCCATTGGCGCCTATGATTCCGTAGCAATTCCCTGGAGTAAAAGTAACGTTGACTTCATCAAAAAGAACTCTTTTTCCAAATTGAACGGATAAATTATTGACCGATAACATAAGTTTAACTTTACTTTGACAAAAGTATATATTTCTCCAACAGGGTTTGCTTTTTTTTAACGTTTAGTTGCTGTAAATTGCATGTTTATATGGGCAATCTAAAACATTACGGCATCTATGCACTTGGACTCCTGTTTGTCCTCCATATCCTCTCTTGTGAACAGTATGTACCCTCCAACCAGATTTTTTTTGGGGGACAGATCGTGAACCCCTCCTCTACCTACGTTACCCTATACAAAGACAACAAAACCATTGATTCGCTCCCACTCAATCTCAATTACCGTTTTTTCAAATACTATGATTCTTTAGAGACCGGTATTTACAAAATAGAACATATACCGGAATACAAATCGGTTTTTTTAGAAAAAGGCGACAGTATTTGGGCGCGAATCAATGCTTCTTCTTTTAATGAATCTATTTTTTATTCGGGACGTGGTGCTGCCAAAAACAACTTTATTATGGATTTGTTGCTCCGTTTTGAAGCAGAAAACAACTTTCTTTCCTCCAAATATTCTAGCAACAGCGAAACCTTTACCCAATTGATTGATTCCTTACTCTTGGAGAAAAAAAACAGATGGATTGTTATGGATTCCATCAATCAACTTTCGCCTTTAGCCCAAAAGATTACACAAGCTGCATACATCTACCCTTATGCAACGAGAAAAGAACGCTACGCCTTGCTCAGGGGAACGTTTTGGGACAAAAAACAGGACTCGGTCTATTTTGATTATCGAAAATACTTGAGCCTTTCCGAAACCGATTTGGCCTTTTTTGATCCCTACATCAATTATCTTCTCAATTACTTGAGTGAAAAAGCACTTGACAGCAGTCAAAATTATTTTAAAAACAGACAAAAAACAGATTTTAACATCAAACGATTACAGTTAATCGAATCTCACATCCAAGGAAATGTTTTAAAAAACAATCTCGCTCGGGCAGTGGCTTTTGAAGAATTGATGAAAATTGAAAACGATGAAAATCACCAAGAATTCCTCCAACAATTCCTATTGGTCAACAAATCCAAATCATACCTTACAGAAGTTTTGGAATTACACAACGACATCCAAAGAATGTCGGCGGGGAAAAAACTCCCAGAATTAAAATTACAGAACCCACAATTAGAAGTGGTCAGTACCCATCAAATCGTCGATCAACCTACAGTGTTTTATTTTTGGTCCCAAACCCAAATGATGCACTACCGCAACACTGTAATGAAAGCCAAAAGTCTCGAAAAAGAGTTCAAAAACTACCAGTTTAAGGGCATTTGTTTGCAGCCTTTTAATGAAATCGTTTTTGAGGTACACCGAATGATGGACATTGATCCAGCTACACAGCTCGCTTTTACTGATTTTGACCATGACAGTAAAAAATGGGTTTTATCCCTTCTCAACCGAGCGATAGTGGTAGATGCCAACGGAACCATAATCGAAGGCTTTGGTAACTTCAGTGCTCCTGATTTTGCGGATTTGCTTCAAAAAAATTAATTTCCTTTTTTATAATCCTCTAAAAACTTTTTCAAACCACTATCTGTTAAGGGATGATTCAACAATCCCATAATGGCACTGAGTGGTCCGGTCATCACATCTGCTCCAATTTTTGCACAATTGAGAATGTGCATCGTATGACGAACAGAGGCGGCTAATATTTCGGTCTCAAAAGCATAATTGTCATATATTTCCCTGATTTCACTGATCAAGAAAGACCCGTCGGTAGAAATATCATCCAATCGACCGATAAATGGAGAAACATAGGATGCTCCTGCCTTGGCGGCCAAAAGGGCTTGACCTGCAGAGAAAATTAATGTACAATTAGTTTTGATATTGCGATCCGAAAAGTATTTTAACGCTTTTATCCCGTCTTTAATCATGGGAATTTTAACTACAATTTGAGGATGCAAGGCGGCCAACTGTTCTCCTTCTTTGACCATACCCTCAAAGTCGACAGCAATAACCTCTGCAGAAACATCTCCATCTACAGCTTCGCAAATGGCTACATAGTGTTTCAATATATTATCCGCTCCAGTAATGCCCTCTTTAGCCATTAGAGAAGGATTGGTCGTAACGCCATCCAGAACGCCTAAGTCTTGGGCTTCTTTGATCTGGTCTAAATTGGCAGTGTCAATAAAAAATTTCATTTAAGTGGGATTAAGGTTAAACTTTATAGTGATTCATTAGCATTTTTTCAAAAACGATATCGGGTAATACTCTTTTGAGCAACAAGGATATTTTTTGGAGAAAAGAACCCGACTTATAATGCACTTTCCTCTTGTGGAGTGTAATAATTTTAAAAACCATTTTCGCAAAATCCAAAGGATCCTTGCCCTGAGTAACATGATCGTTTAAAGTATCCAATGAGTGTTGATAAGGATCGTGATACGGAGAATCTTTTTTTAAGGGGGAATATATACGTCGTTCAGCAATGTCCGTCGCAAAATCTCCCGGCGCCAAAGTTACTACATCTATACCAAATCGTTTAACTTCCATCCTAAGCGCTTCTGAGACCATATTCAATGCTCCTTTGGATGCCGAATACAAACCCCTGTAGGGCAAACCCATATAACCTCCTATTGAAGTAACATTGATGATCAAACCCGATTTTTGCTCACGCATTACCGGTAAGACTTTTTGTATTAAAGCCAAGGGCCCAAAAAAATTAGTCGATACATGTGAGTGCATTGCGGAGAGTTCAATTTCCTCCACAGGACCGGTAATCCCCGCGCCAGCATTATTGATCAATACATCTATACGACCTGTTTTTTCCATGACCCGCTCTACCAATTCGTTGGCCGTTTCAGGACGGTTCAAATCGAATGGAAGAAGCTCGAGGCCCTCCACAACGGTATATTTATCAGGATTTCTTGAAGTACCCAGTACACGAAAGTTTTTGGCCAATAAAAAAGAAGCAGCGGCTTTGCCAAGACCAGAAGAGGCACCCGTAATTAAAATTACTTTAGTCATGTGAAATAAAAATGGGCAAGCGATCTACATCACACCGCTACGACCGCCTACCCTTGCTGCGTTCCCGCCCTGGGGGGATTCGGCAGGAGCTGGTTGTGCAGGACTTGCCCAGTACAAAGATAATAGGTTTGAGATGTTAGACAATTATTTTAAATTCTTAATTTTAAAGAATATAAAGACATGTGTCAAATGAAAATTTGGATTTTACTTCTTTCACTCCTTTTTTTAAAATGCAATCCCGATCGCTCAAAAGATTTTGTCCTTAAAATTTCCGATAAGAGTAAGAAGTTTACCACCAACGATACCTTAAAATTAGCGATTGACAACAAGAAGAATCATCCTATTGATTCTGTCATTTACCGTTTAGAGGGGCAGAAAATCCACAAAAACCAACCTTTGAAAAACAAATCCTTGGGACTCTATGAATTATCTGCTTCCATTTATAATTCAGATGATTTCATTGAACTCAAACAGCAAATCAGTATTGTCTCCGATTCAAAACCCAGCTTGTACACCTATACCGTCCTCAACGAATATCCTCATGACAAAACCGCTTATACTCAGGGATTGGAATTTTACAAGGATACGCTGTATGAAAGCACTGGCTTAAGAGGAAAGTCCAGCCTTCGTAAAGTAAATTTTAAAACCGGTGAAATTTACAAGCAAATTGCATTGGATAAAGTTTATTTTGGAGAGGGCATCACCATTCTAAATGATAAAATCTTCCAACTGACATGGCAAGGAAATATGGGATTTCAATACGATCTCAACCGACTCCAAATGGAACGGTCCTTTTCCTATCAAAACAGTAAAGAGGGATGGGGGCTGTGCAATGACGGCAAAAATTTATACAAATCCGACGGCTCTCACCAAATTTGGTTACTCGATGCTGAAACACAGAAAGAAAAAGGTAAAATTCAGGTCATGACCGATAAGAATGCGCTTCAAAAAATCAACGAACTGGAATGGGTGGATGGAAAAATTTATGCCAACACCTATCAATTTAATAAAGAAGTTGGCATCATCATTAATCCTCAAAGTGGCGCTGTAGAAGGGGTGATTGATTTTGCTGGATTGAAAGAAAAAGTAGAACAAGTCTCCAACTTAGACGTCCTCAATGGTATTGCTTATCATCCCCAAAGAAAAACTTTTTTTGTTACCGGTAAAAACTGGAGCAAATTGTTTGAGGTAGAAATAAAATTCAAAAAATGAGTCATAAGTTCACCTCTATAAATATAGTAACCAAAAAACATTTGGACGATCTGAATCATGTCAACAATGTTCAATACCTGCTGTGGGCCCAAGAGATCGCAAAAGCGCATTGGGAAAACATCCAAAAACTTGCAGAAGTGAAAAAAGGGGCCGTATGGATGGTGAGAAATCACCGAGTGACCTACCGGTTGGGTGCCTTTTTAGGAGATACCATCAGAATCGAAACCCATGTAAAAGAAATCAGAGGTCCGCTTTCCCTTCGGGTGGTAAAGTTTTTTGACGAAAAAAAAAATCAGCTTTTGGTTCGTTGTGTAACCCAATGGTGCTGGGTGGACCAAAAAAGTCGTAGGCCCCTAAAAATAAATGATCCGATCAAAAAATTATTGTTAAGTCCAGCGGCACCGTTCTGATGTAAAAGAAGGATCAGATTTCGTCGACCAAGACTTTATAATTGGGATCTTCCAAAACATTTACATCAATAATTTTATCCGCGTTTTCAAGCAGCAATTGGCAGTCTTTACTCAAGTGACGCAAATGGAGTTTCTTCCCCTCTTTGAGATAACGTTCCGTAATTTTATTCAATGCTTCGATGGCCGACATGTCAACTACCCTACTTTCTCTAAAATCAATTATCACCTTTTGTGGATCGTTGAGAACGTCAAATTTTTCATTGAAAGCACTTATGGATCCAAAGAATAATGGACCATATATTTCATAGCATTTAACCCCTTGATCATCAATTGATTTTCTCGCACGAATCCGCTTGGCATTGTCCCAAGCAAAAACCAGAGCCGCGATGATAACCCCCAAAATTACAGCCAAAGCAAGATTGTGTAGAAAAACAGTAACAAGGGTTACGACAACCATCACAAAAACGTCTGATTTAGGCATTTTGTTGAACGTTCTCAAACTCGACCATTCAAAAGTTCCAATGGCCACCATGATCATCAAGCCTGTAAGCGCAGCCATGGGTACCTGTTCTATCAAACGTGCACCAAACATGACAAACATCAGTAATACCACCGCCGCCACAACACCCGACAGCCTCGCCCTTGCGCCATTAGAAATGTTGATCAAACTTTGACCAATCATCGCACAACCTCCCATACCCGAAAATAAGCCCGAAAGCACATTGGCAAGACCTTGTGCTACGGCTTCTTTATTTCCACTTCCTCGAGTAGCCGTTATTTCATCAATGATATTTAAGGTCAATAAACTTTCGATCAAGCCCACACCAGCAATAATAAGGGCATAAGGAAAAATTACCGCAATTGTTTCAAAATGCAAGGGAACATTTGGAAGGTGGAAGGGTGGAAATCCCCCTTGAATAGAAGCCATGTCCCCAACTGTTTTGGTATCAATTCCAAAAATATAAACCATCCCAAAAACACTGAGTATTGCAAATAAGGAAGCTGGAAAAATTTTAGTCAGTTTGGGCAAACCCCAAATGATAAAGAGGGTTATAAAAACCAATCCTAAAAAGGTGTACATTGATTCTCCTCTCATCCAATCTCCCTCAGCATCTTTAAATTGATCAAATTGTGAAGTAAAAATAATGATGGCTAATCCGTTGACAAAACCAAAAATCACAGGATGGGGAACCAACCGCATAAGTTTTCCCAATTTTAAAAAACCAACAGCCAATTGGATTATTCCAGCCAACACAACTGCGGCAAAGATATATTCCGGTCCGTGAGAAACTGCCAGAGTTACAATGACAACAGCTATCGCACCCGTAGCTCCCGAAATCATTCCGGGTCGTCCTCCAAAAATAGAAGTGACCAAGCCCATCACAAAAGCAGCATAGAGTCCTGTGAGTGGAGATAATCCTGCCACCAATGCAAAAGCTACTGCTTCTGGCACTAAGGCTAAGGCAACCGTTACGCCCGATAATACCTCAATTTTATAATCTACCTTTTGATTAAAATCAAATAAATTTAAATACTTCTTCATCTAAGATTGGACCAATGATTAATAGGTTTAAAATGGAAATTAAAGGAATGGGGAATAACCAATCACTATGAAAAAAACAAAGATTGGGGTTGGAAAAAGTGATTGTAGTGCCATGTTGTTGATAAGGCCGCAAACTTAGGATTAATTTATGGCATAGGAAACGTTACGGCCAAATAAAAAATCGATGCTACAGCACCCTTGTAGTCCCTGGACCAAAAAACAGATGTATGAAGGAGAAAAGCCTTTAGATCACTAGATTATTGAATCACAACCGATTGACCTGCGAAATTACCCTGAGGCAAGCTTATGAGGATCTCTGAACGGTTTTGCTCTGAATTCCAGAAGGTTTTAAATTGAGCTCCACTGGCTTTGAATTTTTTAGAAACCGTCAAAACCAATGCACTTAATTCTCTGTTGGGATCACTGGCAGTGATTTTAACAATTTCACCCTTTTGATTCGTTTGCACCATAATAATACAGGGAGCACTTACTTGAATTTTTAAGTCCTCCCCTACTGTCAAGGCTCCTGCTTTGTAAAAAACAGCTTGAAGGAGATGAAGATCTGTATGGCGTACCGCCTGTAAATAGGGGGTATTAGAGAGTGTCTCCAACGCATTTAGTTTAGCCTCCTCTACATCATCCAAGCGAATATTGGGCCAAACAATGTATTGGTAAGTAGCATTATCGGGAGATTGGCCATGATTGATCCAAGCTTTAAATACTTCTTTCCCAATGATTTCCTTGGGAGAGTCGATCTGCTTACTGATATTCCACCAAGAGCCTTTTGAGGTATTGTTTTGTATAGAAACATCGATGGGTGTAGGGAGAAAGTACGCTATTTTATCATGGTAAATCCAATCCAAATCACGATAAATTTGAGCTCCAGGCTCAATTGCTTGACGCTTACCTTTGGAAGAAACCGTAACGGCTCCCTTCAACAAACACTGATTTAAAGTAGTATTGACTTCGTTTTCAGATTTTGATGAAATTCCCGACCCCATACATACGTATTGATCGTCAAAAAAGAACCAAGCTTTTCGGGCAACCAATGGATCGTGTATGCTTTTAAAATCAAATCCTACGGCACCATAACGTCCATCGGTGACAGCACCCACAAAATCGGTTAGACCCAATTTTTTGATTTCATTGTAATGGGGTAATTTTTCTTTTTGTACGGTGGTTGTCCCGGTTATTTTTTGATAATCCAAAACAGGTGAAATATCGTCGTACTCGTTACCTCGGGTATAGAGGTGATTGGCCCCATCTCCCCGGTGATGATTCAAAAGTCCCTCACTGTTGTAGGGGCTTTCCATATTCATATTGCGCGAAGAGTAAAGTCTAACTGAGGTGTAAAACGTAGGCCTTTGATAGGTAAAGTGCTCGCTGTTCCAATAAAAAGTAGCATGAGAGGTTGTCTCTTCAACCCCTTTTCCGGACCGTAGTCGAATGATGGCTTTCATTTCTTCTTGCCTATAATCCGTTATGGCAATAATTTTTTCAGGAATATGGTTGTCAAAAGCTTTGGTACTTCCTGGTCTTGATATGCTTCTGTTTTTTGCTCCATAGTCTGGTTTAATCCCAAAAACTGAGGTCTTACATACACCATCTAAATAATAGTCGACCAAAATTTTAGACTTTTCGGCCGAAAAGGAATAGTCGGTACCTCTAACATAGTGAGCCCATTCAACAAAAGCCTGTGCCCAGCTTAATCCATAGGAAAGGGTATTGTTCACCCCATCGGTTCTGTGATGAAAACTATAATCGTACTGCAATCCCCTGCCATTGGCTTTTGAAAATTCATCAAATCCTCCTCGGTTGGATTTGGAATAGGTATAACCAAATTCTGAACCGATCCAATCCACAAACTTGATTTCATTTTCAATGATATCAATGATCAAATCAAATTGTTTTTTGTTGTTCAAAAAAAGTTGATTTTTGGCTGCAATGGAGGAAACCTTAATCCGATCTCCACCCGGTCTGGAACCTCCCTTATTGATATCAGCGCGATTGATCATCACTTGAGCTTGGACAATGAGATTTTGAGGAATTTCATCACCCACCAGCAACATCAAGTCAACCATACTTCTCGGGGTGCCAATTTGGTTGTTCCACCAATTTTCTCCAATAAAATCACTATCACACCAAAAACGCAATCCGTCAATGATTTTACCCAGCATGACCTTATCTTTAAAATACTTTGAGCTGCCCACTTTATAGGCTACGGCCATTTTGACCAGGTTGTTCAGGTGAATTCCATTATCGAATCCTTCTCTGGAAACATCATCGTAGTGAATATAGGGCCATTTTTCACCGTCAAATTCAGAAAGTATTGTATCGATTGCACCATCGTCAAAATGGGTTTCTTTATCCTTAACCGAATGATCAGAATAATCAGCAATGATACTGTTATAGACTCTAGTTTTTATGAGGTCTAAACTATTGTGTTGCGCTTGGAGATGGCCTAAAAAGCCAAATATAAAAAGTGAAAAAATCAGGAATCGTTGGGGACGACCGGAGTGTGTTTTTAGTGGTGATGACATCATTGAGTTTAAATTTTAGCCGCTTCTGGAATCAACTACCAGAAAATTAATTCGTCAATAAAAATCCAAGAATTTTTTTTGATCAATTTCCGGTAAACAGGGGCATCAGGAAACCTCATATGGTTCAAAGCCAATATCTTGACTGCACTGTAATCTTTTAAATCCACCTCTAATGTAAAATCCTTAAAATAGGAAATGCGTTCATCAGGAAGGTGCATCACGGGAATAGACATGTCTTTCAGTAAAGTGTATTTTCCGTCTTCCGACTTTCCATACACCTCTATTTTTTTGGGAAAAATAGTTTTCATATCGTGATTCTCCAATAAACTTAAAGTGACATATCGTATTTTTTCGGGTTCCTTCAATTGTACTTCAATTTCTAAATCCTGCTCCACAACACCCAGCCACGTCTTCCCATGCTCAATGCTTGTTCCTCTATAAACCTTCTCACCTTTTTTACCATCAAAGAGAATGGATTGATTATCCTCAAAGGTAAAATTCACATGATGGCTGATGGAAAAACTATGATGAAGCTCGTTGTTTACCTTGTAATCAAGCACATGATGATTGTTTTTAAAAATCATTTTATCTATGATATCACTATCGGTCCAGCCCTTTTTGATTGACTTGGCTTTAAGGTTTGAAGAGGAAGTCAACTGAAAAGGACCCTCATATAGAGGTGAACTTTCATGGGGTTCACTTCCATCCAAAGTATAATGGATTCTTATGTTTTTTACCTTAGGCTCCTCGAATGCAATACGCACACTGTCAGTAAATAAGGTATTGGTGTTTACTAACTTTGGTGGACTAAGTTTGAGTTGCTCCGAAAACAATTCGTAACTCCCAAAATGGATCAATGACGGAACGATAGACGCCAGTTGTTTTTGTTCCTCCTCGTTGATCTGAGTATTCCATGCATAAATGGTTTCGGGAATTGTTGTCTTATCAAGCAAGTTTCGAATGCCCCGAGGAGTAATTTGGGTATTACAGAGGTTCAAAACCTCTAAAGAGCTTTTGATTTCTTCTAAAGCGGCGTCACTGATTTGGGTTTGGTCCAATCGAAGCAGTTTTAAACGCGGTAAATCCTGGAGTACAAAGGCCATTTCATCGTTGAAATTGGAATGACTTAAATCCAATTCTATAAGATTATTTTTTACGTTTATTAAGATTTCAAGATGCTTTTCGGTCAATTCCTTCTTCAAAAATTTGACCTTCAACAAATTATCATGCAATGCATTGGGCGTAATCCTGAACCCTAAAGTGGACAGCTGAGCCAAATCGTCTTTTGAGGCGGGTTTTATTTTTTCATCAAGTCCCATAAAGGACAATACGTGGGTTTTTAAAGAATCATTTTCAGCCCAACTCAAGGATTCTTCTTTTTTGAGATAAAAACCTGAGGTTACCCAATAGGTCAAAAGCCATTTTTCATTTTCAGTCAGTTGAGACTTGTTTTTTGGAGGCATATGCATTTTATCTTCCAAGGGTAGATTGATATACTTCAACAATTGACCTTCTGTGATGTTGTTGGGATCAAAAAGGCTTCCGCGCTCTCCTCCCTTTAAAAGCAAATCGTAACGATCCATTCTCAATTTACTTTTGCTTTTGTTGGCGTTGTGGCAACTGATGCACTTGTCTTCAAAAATAGGATGTACCACCTCGCTGTAATAATCTAAGCTGTCTTTTTGAACCATTACAGGAGGGGTCTCAAACAGCTCTGCAGTAGAGAGATATTCCTCTCCATGGGTAATCATAGCTCCTTGGTGCCCGGTTATGGACAAGGCAATCAAGGTTAAAACGTATCCCCCAAAAAACAATTGTTCTTTCCCTTTTATGCGATGTAACACACACAAACTCAAACTGAATATAAGGGTAATCACGCCGGCCCAAAAATGGAATTTTAAGGTGCCGAACTCATACGCTTCATCAAGAGAGAGAAAATAGCCTAAAACACTAGAGAGTAAAGCGCCTACAAAGGAAAAGTCCACTCCAATTCTAATGGCTTTATCCAGTGCTACTTTTTGAAACTTGGAAATCAGAAGTAACAAAAAAGTCATCAACAACGACCCAATAGGAAGATGCAACACCAAAGGATGAAACTTTCCGATATACTTTATTATCTCAAAGGTATAGTCCACGGGATCAGCTGGATAAAATATCTCTTTTCACTTCACCCGAAACATCGGTCAATCTGAACCTTCGCCCTTGGGTTTTGTAAATCATTTTTTCATGATCGATCCCAAACTGATGCAATAAAGTAGCTTGTAAATCGTGAACATGCATAGGGTCTTTGACAATATTATAACCGAAATCATCGGTCTCTCCAAAAGTGAATCCTGGTTTAATTCCAGCACCCGCCATAAAAATGGTAAAGGATCGAGGGTGGTGATCTCTTCCATAGTCGGTGTCGGTGAGTTTCCCCTGACAGTAGTTGGTTCGGCCAAATTCTCCACCCCAAATCACAAGGGTATCTTCCAACAATCCTCTCTGTTTAAGGTCCATAATCAAGGCTGCTGTACCTTGATCGACATCTTCTGCCTGTCTTTTGATTTGTGAGGGCAGATTGTCGTGTTGGTCCCATCCGGTATGATACAATTGAACAAATCGGACATCTTTCTCAATCAATCGACGTGCCAAAAGACAATTGGCCGCAAAGGTTCCTGGAGTATAGGAATTTTTACCATACATTCTCAGTATGTGATCCGGTTCATCGCTGATGTCCATCACCTCCGGAACAGAGGTTTGCATCCTGTAGGCCATCTCATAATTGGAAATTCGACTGTTGATTTCTGGATCCCCAAAGGTTTTTTCTTGAGCCTCGTTGAGAGCAGCCAAATGATCCAACATTTTTCTTCTCTCACGGTGAGAAACGCCCTCTGGGTTTTGCAAATAGAGCACCGGATCTTTTCCCGATCTAAACTGAACCCCCTGATGAAGAGAACTCAGAAAACCATTGCCCCACAACCTAGAATACAAAGGCTGGGGTTGTGGCTTTCCATTTCCCGTTGACAACAAAACAATAAAAGAAGGCAAATTATCATTCAAACTTCCCAAACCATAACTCATCCAAGAGCCTATACTGGGTCGGCCAGGCAATTGAGAGCCGGTTTGAAAAAATGTAATTGCAGGATCGTGATTGATGGCCTCCGTGTGCATCGACTTGACAAAGCACAACTCGTCAACTACTTTAGAAACATGAGGCATCAATTCGCTTACCCAAGCACGAGATTCTCCATACTGTTTGAAATTGTATATACTACCCGTTACTGGAAATCGATCTTGACCCGAAGTCATACCGGTGAGTCTTTGTCCCTTTCTGATCGAGTCGGGCAAATCTGTTCCTCTATATTTGTTGAGATAAGGTTTGTAATCAAATAAATCGAGTTGAGAAGGACCACCGCTTTGAAAAAGATAAATGACCCTCTTGGCTTTAGGAGCAAAATGAGGCAAAGGCAGGGGTCCCGCTTGAAGTTGAGGGCCTATTCCATCATTTGAACCCATTCCAAACGGTTCGACTAAACTTCCCAGGGCCAAACCGCCAATCCCAAAACCTAAATTTTTAAGAAAATGGCGTCGATTATTGTTTAAAAAATATTTGTCTAATTCTTCCATGCTCTAACTTTTCTGAGAGGTTTCGTCCAAATTATAAATCAATAGCGCCAGAGAGATATAACTTTTCTTCTCTACAGCTGTACTTTGAGTTTCTTGAAGCTTTTCGGAGTGCATCTTCTCTACCAACTCTAAGTAATCCATCATTTCCGACAGGTTTTTTTTGTTGGGCCTTCTTCCCGTTATACGTCGGTGTATGGCGATCACTCTTTCCTTATCTGTTTTAAACTCACCCTCCAAAATCAGTGTAGCGATCGCCTCGGCAGCATTTTGAACTTGAGGATCATTGAGTAAAATGAGCGACTGCAATGGCGTACTGGTTTTCTGTCGTTCCACGGTACAATAATCTCTTGTGGAAGCATCAAAGGTGATCATTCCGGGAGGAGGAGAGGTTCTCTTCCAATAGGTATAAAGACTTCTTCTGTATTGATTTCCTCCAGAAGACATGAGGTAGCGTTTGAGAGAATTGGAGGTACTTCCACCCGTCAATTCATCCCACAAACCAGGGGGTTGGTAGGGTTTTACGCTGGGGCCTCCAATTTTATCTACAAACAAACCACTGCTCACCAATAAATTATCCCTGATCATTTCGGCGGTGAGCTTTTGTCTTGGAAATACAGATAAATAATGATTGTTAGGATCAATTTTCGACTGCAATGGAGAGGGCTTACTCGACTGCTGGTAGGTGGCAGACATGACCATTCTTTTGATCATTTTTTTGGTATCCCATCCCTCCTCAATATAGGTTACGGCCAACCAATCCAATAGTTTGGGATGCGTAGGCAGAGCGCCTTGATTTCCGAAATCTGAAGGAGTGGCCACTATACCCCTACCAAACAACTGTTGCCATAAATTGTTCACAGCTACTCTTGCGGTTAGAGGATTTTGTGAATCAAAAAGCCATTGGGTGAGTCCGATTCGGTTTTTGGGGAAACGAGAATCGTATTTTAGAATGTTATCGGGCATACCCCCTACCATTTCGTTGCCTGTTGGGGCATCATAGGCACCACGGTTCAGTACATAGGTCGTTCTCAAATCATCCACCTCCGACATGATCATGACTTCTAAGTCGGGTATGCTGTCGGGCCAATGCACAAAATCGAGTTGGGATTGTACCAATTTCTGATCCAATTTTATTTTTGGGGCTGCAATTTCGGTGTATCCAATCCTACCCTTTTCATCCAAACGATTAAAAAAACTGTAGAGATTAAAAAAGTCTTTTTGGGTAAGCTCGTCATACTTATGATCGTGACAGCGCGCACATTCCATGGTAAGCCCCATAAAAGATTTGGCCGTTGTTACAGTACGATCTGCTACATACTCTACACGGTATTCCTCTTCAATCACTCCCCCTTCTTGAGTAATCATGTGATTCCGGTTGAATCCTGTAGCTAATATTTGTTCTTGAGTTGCCTCAGGAAGCAAATCTCCTGCCAGTTGCCATGTGACAAATTGGTCGTAAGGAAGGTTTTTGTTGTAGGCATGAATCACCCAATCGCGCCATGGCCACATGAATCGCTCCGTGTCGTCTTGATAACCATTGGTGTCGGCATATCGTGCAATATCCATCCAAATCGAAGCCATTCGCTCGCCATAGGAGGACGATTGAAGCAGTCTATCTACTTGTTTCTCGTATGCGTTTTCGGTGTCATCCTGAAGAAAATCATTGATGTCTTTTAATGTGGGAGGAAGTCCCGTGAGATCGAAGTACAGTCGTCTGAGTAAAAGCTCTTTTGGAGCCTTAGGAGAGGGCTTTAAACCTCTTTTTTCCATTTGAAGCCCAACGAAATGATCGATCGAATTGGTATTCCATTCCTCAAAATTATGGAGAGGGGGAGTCTCTTTTAGTGGAGGAATATAAGCCCAGTGGGTGGACCATTTTGCCCCTTGTTCTATCCATCTTTCAAGGATTTGTTTTTCTTTTTCTGACAACTCCAAGTTGGACTCTGGTGGGGGCATTTGATGAGAAGACCTTGTGGAGCGAATCCTATCGACCAATTCACTCTTGGATAAATCGGCAGGGAAAATAATTTGTTTTTGGGGGTCTTCTGCACTCACTCTATACCAGTCTTTGGTAATGTCCAATCTAAAGTCGGCTTTTACAGCATTCGGATCTGGGCCGTGACAAACGTAACATTTATCTGAAAGTATGGGTTTAACATCGAAGTTGTAATTCACTAACTGTGGGACAGATGCCTCTACTTCAATAACCTCTGCCTTGGAGGATAAGGGCACCGTTTCACTATTCGGTTGCTTTACAAATACAGACTTAAACCCAATAGCCAAAACAAAGGCAACAATAAAATAGAGTATTGGTATGCGTTTTTTCAAGAATGATAAAATATAATAATTTACAATTTAATAAAATTATACAAAGATTGACTTAAAATGAGACGACCTTTTGCATAAAAAAAACCGCAACGGGATTATGAACTTGCAAATAATGGCCTGGTCTTCATCAATTGATGAACCTCCTGAGCAACGGCATGAGTGGTAACGGCATCGTCAGGATTGCAAATGATCCGATCGACAAGATCAACAACGGTTTCCATATCTGCTTCTTTGAGTCCGCGAGTCGTTATTGCAGCAGTTCCAAAGCGTATTCCAGAGGTTACAAATGGGGATTTGTCATCGAAAGGCACCATATTTTTGTTGGCAGTAATCTCGGCTTTCACCAAAGCTTGCTCGGCTGCTTTACCGGTAATGTCTTTATTGCGAAGGTCGATCAACATCATATGATTGTCCGTACCCCCCGAAATAAGGTGATAATCTCTTTTTACAAAAGCCTGAGCCATAGCATTGGCATTTTTCTTGACCTGCTCCATATAGCTCTTAAAGCCAGGGGTGAGTGCTTCGCCAAAGGCAATCGCTTTGGCAGCCACTACATGTTCTAAGGGCCCTCCTTGGTTGCCGGGAAAAACAGCCATATCCAACAAATGGGACATTTTTCGCAACGTTCCATTTTTTAAGGCAACACCGAAAGGGTTGTCAAAATCCTCTCCCATCAAAATCAAGCCTCCTCTCGGGCCTCTTAGGGTCTTATGAGTGGTGGTGGTTACCACATGGCAATGCGGAATGGGATTGGAAAGCAATCCTGTGGCAATCATGCCGGCAGGATGCGAAATATCCGCCAGCAAAAAAGCGCCTACTTCGTCTGCAATAGCCCTGAATTTTTTAAAATCGATATCACGTGAATAAGCCGAAGCTCCTGCAATAATCATTTGCGGCTGCACTTCCTTTGCAACGGCCAAAATATTGTCGTAGTCCAGTCGCCCCGTTTCCTCTTGAACACCGTAGAAATGAGCTTTGTAAAGTCGACCGGAGAAATTTACTGGGGAACCATGGGTAAGATGTCCTCCGTGAGACAAATCAAAGCCCAATAATTTATCTCCTGGTTTTAAAAATGCATGAAATACCGCTGTATTGGCCTGAGAACCCGAATGAGGTTGAACATTGGCATAGGCTGCGCCAAACAACTCTTTCGCTCGATCAATGGCAATTTGTTCGATTTGATCAACCACTTCACAACCGCCATAATAACGCTTTCCGGGGTAACCTTCTGCGTATTTGTTGGTCAAAACCGATCCCGTAGCTTCCATTACTGCCGGGCTCGTAAAGTTTTCAGAGGCAATCAATTCGATGCCGTTCAACTGGCGTTGCTCTTCCGAATCAATTAAATCAAAAATTGTAGTGTCTCGTGCATCCATCGTTCCATAAATTTAGAGTCACAAAAATAATGATTTAAAAAAAGCTTGATAATTTATTCGTAAATTAAAATCCAAATATTTTAAACACTTCGTTACAAAAAACAAGCTTTTAACAATAATTAATTGAAAAACAGTATTTTATATGAGATTAACGGGCAATCCAACCCTTAATAACTTGTCCCTATAAGATGAAAATTCTCAATACAGCACAAATTCGAGAAGCCGACCGGCACACCATCGCCAAGGAGCCTATAACTTCTATAGCCCTGATGGAAAGGGCGGCATTGGCGTGTATGAATTGGATCGTCGAGCGCTATGACCCAACCCAAGCCTTTTCCCTACTCTGCGGAACGGGAAACAATGGAGGCGATGGAATGGCCCTTTATCGTTTGTTGACTCAAAAAAAATACAATTGTGTGCTCTACGAGTTCGAACTTGGCAGCGGAAGTAGTAAAGATTATGCGGAAAACAGAAAAAGAATACAGGATGAAAAAATAATAAAACTTACCTGCCCAGCCCTAACCGACATTCCCAAAAACCATATCATCATTGATGCACTGCTGGGTACAGGGCTCAATCGAACTGCAGGGGGAAACTTAAAAGAAATGATTGAAAAACTCAATGTACTTCCTCATCAGATAATATCGATCGATGTACCCTCGGGACTTTTCACAGAGTTCAATAGCGAAAATCCGGCTGAAGGCATTGTTCAAGCGCATCATACACTGAGTTTCCAATGCCCCAAATTGGCTTTTCTTCTTCCCGAAATGGGAAATAAAGTGGGCGAATTTCATCTTTTAGACATCGGACTCTACCCTCCTTTCTTGGAAGAAGTAGCTACCCCCTTCCACTATTTGACGGCCAAGAAAGCCAAGGAGCTCTATCGACCTTCAAAAAAATTCGACCACAAAGGCACCCATGGGCACCTTTTATTGATTGCGGGCAGCAAAGGAAAAATGGGTGCCGCCTTCTTAGCAGCAAAAGCAGCATTAAGAGCAGGATCGGGAAAACTATCGGTTCTCACCCCTCAATGCGGTGTTGATATTTTGCAGAATTCATTACCTGAAGCCATGATTGAAGTAAATTCAGGAAAATACTTTATTTCAGGTTATTATGACTTTAATTATAAGACGGTATCCCTTGGCCCTGGTATGGGCATTACTCCAGAAACTGAGGGGTTTTTATATTCTTTTTTCGAAAAAAGCAAGGCACAAATGATAATCGATGCAGATGCCATCAATGTTTTGGCAATGCATAAAAAATGGATGGATGTACTCCCTAAAAACAGCATACTCACCCCCCACCCCAAAGAATTTGAACGACTTATAGGACCGTGGAAAACCGATCAACAAAAATTAGAACGTCTGACCCATTTTGCACAAAAGCATGAATTCATTTGCATTCTCAAGGGGGCTCATACCGCCATTGCGCTTCCCGACGGAACCGTTTGGTTCAATAGTACTGGAAACCCCGGAATGGCAACTGCAGGAAGTGGAGATGTGCTTACAGGCATCATTGGTGGTCTTTTGGCCAGAGGATATTCCCCGGAATCTGCAGCAATTCTTGGCGTATATGCTCACGGTAAGGCGGCAGATGATCAAACCAAAACATTAGCCCCTCCCTTTTTATTGGCCTCCGACCTTATCGAAGGGTTGAATACAGTGTGGCGTGATTTGGAAAAAAATGATCTTTGAATAGACAAATTGTCACCTAATCCTCTGTGTTTTACGACAAAAAGACAGCAATACTGTTGTGGAATAAATCTTGATTGTAGTTCATAAAAAAGGGCCATGAATTTAAATAATTTTACCTTAAAATCGCAAGAGGTGGTGCAAACTGCCCAACAGCTCACTCAGCAACTGGGTCATCAACACATTGAAAATGAACATTTGTTCAAAGCTTTGTTGGAGGTTGATGATAATGTTTTGCCTTTTGTATTCAAAAAGCTACAGGTCAATTTTTCCCTTTTAGAAAAATTAACCAACAGTGTCCTTGAGCGCCTTCCCAAGGTTTCGGGTGGAGCGGTAATGCTGTCTTCCAGTGCCTCCAAAACCCTGATCGATGCAATCCATTTGTCCAAAACCTCCAAAGACGATTTTGTAGCTACTCAACATCTTCTTTTGGCGCTTTTCGACAGTAAGGGCAGCATTGGTAAAATCCTCAAAGACCAAGGGATCACCAAAAAAAGCCTAGAAGAAACGCTTGCCCAATTACAGAAAGGGGAGAAAATCACTTCTGCCTCGGCAGAAGATCAATACAATTCTTTAGAAAAATACGCCAAAAACCTCAATCAACTGGCTCAAGAGGGTAGATTGGATCCCGTAATCGGTCGAGATGAAGAAATCCGACGCCTCCTCCAGATCATTTCACGGAGAACAAAAAACAACCCTATACTGGTGGGAGAACCAGGAACGGGAAAAACTGCCATTGCTGAGGGATTGGCCCATCGCATTATCGATGGGGATGTTCCCGAAAACATCAAAGAAAAACAGATTTTTGCTTTAGATATGGGGGCTCTTATTGCGGGTGCAAAGTACAAGGGCGAATTTGAAGAACGCCTCAAAAGCGTGATCAAAGAAGTTGTGAATAGCGATGGAAACATCATTCTATTCATCGATGAAATACACACTTTGGTAGGAGCTGGAGGTGGGGAAGGCGCAATGGATGCTGCCAACATTCTAAAACCCGCTTTAGCAAGAGGCGAACTAAGAGCCATTGGAGCCACCACACTCGACGAGTATCAAAAATACTTTGAAAAAGACAAAGCGCTGGAAAGACGTTTCCAAAAAGTAGCTGTAGAGGAGCCCGATATCGAAAGTGCCATTTCAATTTTGCGGGGGATAAAAGAAAAATATGAAGCCCATCACAAAGTTCGTATTAAAGATGAAGCCATCATTGGGGCTGTGATGCTTTCCGATCGTTATATTTCCAATCGATTTCTTCCCGACAAAGCCATAGACCTTATGGATGAAGCCGCTTCCAAATTGAGAATGGAAATGAATTCCAAACCGGAAGAACTTGATACTTTGGACCGTAAAATCCGTCAAATTGAAATTGAAATTGTGGCCATCAAACGGGAAAAAGACAATGCGAAAGTAGAAAAACTCAATCAAGAATTGTCCAATCTCAAAGAAGATCGCAATACTCTTTTTGCTCAATGGAGTCAAGAAAAAGAACGGGTAGACACAATCCAGCATGTCAAACAAGAAATAGAAAGCTATAAATTGCAAGCCGATCGAGCGGAAAGAGAGGGCGACTACGCCACTGTGGCCGAATTGCGCTATGGTAAAATTAAATCCGCTCAGCAAAACCTGGACCGCCTGCACAGCGAATTATTGGAACATCCGGATAAAGACAGCCTCATCAAAGAAGAGGTGAATTACGATGATATCGCAGAGGTGGTCGGCAAATGGACGGGTATCCCTACCCACAAAATGTTGCAATCCGACAAAGTCCGCTTGCTGAATCTCGAAAAAGAAATTCACAAACGCATGGTGGGTCAAGAAACTGCGGTAGAAGCAGTCTCCGATGCTATCAGACGCAGCCGAGCGGGACTGCAAGATCAAAATCGTCCGATTGGGAGTTTTCTCTTTTTGGGCACCACAGGCGTTGGAAAAACCGAATTGGGAAAAGCATTAGCCGAAGTGCTTTTCGATGATGAAAACAACATTACCCGCATCGACATGAGTGAGTACCAAGAACGACATGCGGTGAGCCGTCTCGTTGGCGCTCCTCCAGGATATGTGGGATATGAGGAAGGAGGGCAACTCACCGAAGCGGTCAGAAGAAAGCCCTACTCTGTCGTCTTACTGGATGAAATTGAAAAAGCACATCCCGATACTTTTAATGTCTTGTTACAAGTGCTGGACGAAGGAAGACTTACAGACAATAAAGGACGAACCGCCGATTTCAAAAATACGATTGTCATCATGACCTCCAATTTAGGAAGCCATGAAATCAAAGCGGTCTTTGAGTCTCATCAAAGTTTTGATGAAGCCAATGAAAAAGCCAAAGAAGCCGTTTTGCAATTGCTAAAAAACACCATACGACCCGAATTTTTGAATCGAATCGACGACATCATCATGTTTTCCCCCCTAACGGCCAAAGAAATTGAATCCATTGTCCGTCTCCAATTGAAAATATTGGCCATAAGACTGGACCAGCAAGAACTCAAAATCTCTGCAACTGACGCAGCCATTTCAGCACTGGCCCGATGGGGATTCGATCCAGAATACGGAGGAAGACCCGTTAAACGGGTGATGCAGAAAAAAGTACTCAACGCATTGAGTAAAGAATTACTGGCCGGAAAAATTGATCGGTCAAAACCCATTCTAATCGATAATTTTGAGGATCAGATCGTCTTCCGAAATAAAGAAATGAACTGAAAAAAGAGGGCATTCAGAGTCCATACGTAAGCCCTGTAACGATTGGAGTGGATCAAATGTGACGTACAAACAAGATACATGAACACATGAAATAAGTTGTTAACTTTGCCGCGTGCAAAAACGGATCAACATACAAAACAAACGGGCGCGGTTTGAATACGAGATTCTCGATCAATTTACCGCAGGAATTGTATTGACCGGAACTGAGATCAAATCCATTCGCAACAGCAAAGCCTCAATTGCTGAAAGTTTTTGTGAGTTCAACGGAAATCATGAACTGTTTGCTGTAAATATGTACATTGAGGAATATGCCTTTGGTACTCGCTTCAATCATCGTCCGCGTGGAAGCAGAAAGCTTTTGCTCACCAAAAAGGAATTAAAAAAACTGCACAAACACGTCCAAAACTCTGGACTGACCATTGTTCCTCTCAAACTTTTCATCAACGATAAAGGCTTTGCCAAAATGTTGATCGCTTTGGTTCGTGGAAAAAAATTATACGACAAAAGGGAAACCCTCAAAGATCGAGACAACCAGAGAAATTTGGATCGGGTAAAAAAAAGTTTTAACCAGTAGGCTAAAAATTCCTATCTTTCTTTTTTATCGTCCCCGATCTTAAAAATGAAAACTACTCTTCAATTTTCTAAATTCATTAAAAATCTTCCTAAAAAATCCAATGAATTAGGTCCGTCGCTTTCCCTACCTACTCGCATCTACTGTATGAATACTCCCAACACTCCTCTTTTTTGTGGATGCGCAGCAAATGACGAAGACTCAACTTTAATATTCCAGTTAAAACAATATTGTCAAAAGGTATTTGATGAGATAAATGAGAGATTACTCACTTTTAATTTTCTATTTAAGGTCAGTAGTAGCGTTTGCAGGAATATCATTTTGAAAATGAAAAATCAAATAGTATGTAAAGAAATTCTTGACGAAAAAATATTTTACCACATAAAATTTCTGCTTCAGCCAAAAAGCAAACTCTCAATATTCAAAAAATTTAGTGGCATTAAAATCAAATTTTTAGTGAGTGATCACGTTCTTAATTCAAAAAAAAGTACGGCATACATCAATCCTTTTAAAAAGTCTGAGTTTCACAAAAAGGGATCAACGCCTCTTTTTGATTGGTTTCATGGGGCTCTGAGTCCAGTTCGGCATAAAATTAGGCCTCAATGGGTAGTTTTTTAAGTGGGGAAATCGATAAATGCTCTCAATTTTTATCTTTTAAAAGGGGTACGAACCTAAAATTACCGAACGTTTTTCGGTCAAATGCCTTTGCTCCTTTTCGAACATAACGGGTCATGATTTGATCTTTATCGCCCACTGGAATCACCAGGCGTCCCCCAATGGCCAATTGCTCCAGTAGAGGTTTGGGAACGGTAGGAGCCCCTGCCGTTACAATAATGGCTTGAAAGGGTGCCGCATCTGGAAGCCCTTGGTAACCATCCCCAAAAACAAATTTTTTAGGTTTTAAACTCAGTTTTTTAAACAGGAGAGAGGTGTTTTTAAACAACTCCTGTTGACGCTCGATGGTATAGACTTTAATTCCTTCATAAGCCAATAATACCGCAGTCTGATAGCCCGATCCCGTTCCAATTTCTAATACGCAATCCCCTTTTTTCAATTCCAACAATTCCGTCTGAAAAGCTACCGTATATGGCTGTGAAATTGTTTGATCGGCTGCAATAGGATAAGCCCTATCGGCATAAGAATAATCCTCCAAGCCCGAATCCATAAACAAGTGACGGGGAACATGGCCAATGGCCGCCAATACTTTAGCATCCTTTATTCCCTTCTCCTGCAGCAGTTTTACCAACTGTCTTCTTTGTCCTTGATGCTTGGCCGAATCCGTCATGACCACAAAAGTAATCAGTTCCAAAAAATAATCAGAAAAAGATGTTAATTTTGAACAAACACGAGAAAAATGATCAAAGCAGGTGTATTGGGAGGAGGGCACTTAGGCAAAATCCATCTTCGATTGTTGGATGCCTCGGAGCATTACGAATTGGTAGGTTTTTACGATCCCGACACTCCAAATGCAAAAGCCTTAGCCAAAGAAAAGGGCTATACTTATTTCGATCGAATAGAGGCTTTAATCGAGGCTTGTGACATGGTGGACATCGTTACCCCTACCCCTTCTCATCACCAACTGGCATTGCAAGTCATAGCTGCCGGGAAACACCTTTTTATTGAGAAACCCATCGCCAACAGTTTGGCCGAGGCCCTAGAGATAACGGAAATGGCCGCAAAACACCAGGTATTGGGACAAGTAGGTCACGTAGAGCGTTTCAATCCGGCTTTCAAAGCAGTCAAAGACTCCATCACCCACCCCATGTTCATCGAATCCCACCGTTTGGCCGAATTCAATCCCAGAGGTACAGATGTACCTGTAGTACTGGACTTGATGATCCACGATATAGACATTGTGTTGAGTATTGTAAACGACAAAGTAAAGTCCGTTTCGGCTTCGGGAGTCTCCGTGATCAGCAGCACCCCCGATATCGCCAATGCTCGCATTGAGTTCGAAAATGGTTGTGTGGCCAACCTCACAGCCAGCAGAATCTCTTTGAAAAAAATGCGTAAAACCCGTTTTTTTCAGAAAGACACCTACATCTCCGTTGACTTTTTAGAGAAAAAAGCAGAAGTGGTTAAAATGAAAGACGCTCCTCAAAAACCCGAGGATTTTGCCTTAATATTGGAAAACGCCGAGGGTCAAAAAAAGCAAATCTATTTCGAAAATCCCAAAATAAACGACTCCAACGCCATACTCGAGGAGCTGGAGACCTTTGCCCATGCGATCCAAAGCCAACAGTCACCGATTGTCAGTTTAAAAAATGGGACGGATGCTTTGGACCTGGCCTATCAGATCATTGAGGCCTATAGTTAACACTGCTGAGTAATCACTGTTAAAAATCTATCCGGCCTCCCCCCTGTTACAGGTCTTCTTTTCAATATCTTTGCCCTATGAATATTGCGGAAAACACCACTACACTACTGCAGGAAATTCCAGAGCATGTCCAACTGGTAGCCGTTTCCAAGACCAAGCCAAATGAACAAATCATGGAGGCTTACCAAGCTGGACAAAGGGTTTTTGGTGAAAACAAAATCCAAGAAATGGTCGCCAAATACGAATCCCTCCCCAAGGACATCCAATGGCATATGATTGGTCATGTTCAATCCAACAAGGTCAAATACATGGCCCCATTTGTTCATCTCATTCATGGAGTGGACAGCCTCAAGCTCCTCAAAGAAATCAATAAACAAGGGGCTCACCATCACCGTTGTATCGACTGCTTGCTCCAACTCCATATTGCACAAGAAAGCAGTAAATTTGGCTTTTCAGAAGCAGAAGCACTGGAAGCCCTCAGCTTGTCTCAGACCCTAGAAAACCTTAAGGTAGTGGGTCTGATGGGCATGGCAACATTTACCGAGGATCAAGATCAAATCAGCAGGGAGTTTAAAAGGCTCAAAAACTTTTTCGACAAGCTCGCTCCTGACTTCCCCCAATTGCAAGTCCTCTCCATGGGCATGAGTGGAGACTATCCACTGGCCCTTGCTCAAGGCAGTAATATGATTCGGGTGGGCAGTAAAATCTTTGGCATAAGAAATTATTGATCATGTATGCCATTGTAGACATCGAAACCACCGGAGGAAAGTTCAATGAAGAAGGCATTACCGAAATCGCCATCTATCAACACAATGGACAAAAGGTCACCGACCAATTCATCAGTTTGGTCAATCCCGAACGCGAGATCCAGCCTTTTGTAGAGAAACTAACAGGCATCAACAGTAAAATGTTGCGCAGTGCGCCCCGTTTTTTTGAAATCGCCAAACGCATTTTAGAAATTACCGAAAGCTGCCTAATTGTAGCCCACAATGCCGATTTCGACTACCGGATTCTCAGAACCGAGTTCAAACGCTTGGGGTACAATTTTGAAAGGGATTCCCTGTGTACCGTTACCCTCTCCCAACAGCTATTACCCGAAATGGAATCCTACAAACTGGGCCAACTCGTTCGATCATTGGGCATTCCCATCAGCGATCGTCACCGGGCTCAAGGCGATGCATTGGCAACGGTCAAGCTCTTTGAGTTGCTCCTGGAAAAAGACAGCAATAAGGAGATTCTAAAATCCCAAATCAAAGCCCTACACACACATCGAGTGCCCTCCAAATACCTATCCGTCATTGAAGAGCTCCCCACTGCAACAGGGGTATATTACCTGCACAATGCGGTAGGCGACATTCTCTATATCGGAAAAAGTAAAAACATTCAAAAAAGAGTGAGAGCGCATCTCATGGGAAGTGATCGCAAATCTCAAAAAATACAAGAAAAACTCCATAAAGTCAATTTTGAAACCACTGGCAGTGAGCTGATCGCACTGCTCAAAGAACAACACGAAATCAAAAAAAACCAACCTCGCATCAATAAAGACGGCCGCTATCGTCTCTACCCCATGGGGATTCGAATCGACCGAACTACCGAATACCATCAATTGATTTTGGAGCAAGTCAGAGCCCAACGAGAATACTTGGCGGTTTTTAAAAATGGACGAGTGGCCAAGCACCAGATGACGCAATGGATTGAAAAATTCGAGCTCTGTCAAAAACACTCTTCCCTACAAGAAACCGATGGAGCTTGCTTTGGATACAAAAACAACCGCTGTAAAGGCGCTTGTGTTGGGGAAGAAAGTGCAGAGCACTACAACCAAAGATTTGAATCATTACCCCCACAAAACCATTATCCACACGACGATTTTTTGATGGTATGCCACGGCAGAAAAGACGGTGAATACAGCTTTATCTATATTGAAAATCAGCAATATAAAGGATATGGCTTTTATGAACTCAACCATCAAATCAACAGCAAGGATAAAATCCTCAACCGTATGATCGCAATGGAAGACAATTCCGATTGTCGTGCTCTCATCCTCGCCCACATCAAAAAAAATAAATACAGAAAATTAATACCTTTGGATACCATCGTAGTCAGTTCTAATTAACATCAATTCTTTGAGTTACAAGAAATTCAAATACCGATTACACGAAATCATTTACGAGGCCGATACCCGAGCCGGAAAAATTTTTGACGTCATCCTCCTGTTCTTGATCCTTTCGAGTGTCCTATTGGTAGCTCTAGAAAGTGTGAAATGGATCGATGAAAAATACCACGAACAACTCGATCTGGCCGAATGGTTCATCACCATCTTATTTACAATAGAATACATTTTGCGGATCCTATCGATCAACAAACCCCTGAAATACATTTTTAGTGCCTACGGCATCATCGATTTTATTTCAACCGTTCCCAAATACATTTCTTTATTCTTTTTGGGAACCCAGTCATTACTCGCTTTAAGGGCCCTCCGTTTGCTCAGGGTCTTTAGAATCTTAAAACTTACCCATTTTATTGGCGAGTCCAACCAATTGGTCAAAGCCTTGGCCCGTAGCAAAACCAAAATATTGGTTTTTATGTTCAGCGTCGTGGTTTTGTGCATCATCTTTGGTACCATCATGTATATGGTGGAAGACGACGAAAGTGGTTTTACCAGTATTCCGATGAGCATTTACTGGTGCATTGTGACCTTGACCACCGTAGGTTATGGTGACATTGCACCCACCAGTCCCATGGGACAACTCATCGCCTCTGTCATCATGATTTTGGGGTATGGGATCATCGCTGTACCCACGGGGATTGTCTCTGCCGAGCTTACCTCCCAAGCCGTTTCCATCGATCACAACACCCAAGTGTGCGCCAACTGTATGAATGCCCAACATAAGGACAATGCGCAATATTGCCACCAATGTGGCGAAATTCTGAACCATGCCGACTAAACGACTGCTCTATATCGCTGGTCCCACGGCGGTGGGAAAAACAGCATTGAGCGTGGCCCTGGCCCGTCATTTCAATACGGAAATTCTCTCCTGCGACGCCCGACAGTGTTATCAGGAAATGTACATTGGTACTGCCGTACCCACCCCCGAAGAAAGAAAAGACATCCCGCATCACTTCCTTCAGCACCAAAGCATACACCAAAGTTTTGATGCTGGCGATTTTGAAAAGCAAGCATTACTTCTACTCGATCAACTGTTCCAAACACACGATTTGATTCTTATGGTAGGCGGATCGGGACTCTATGCCAAGGCTTTGATGGAGGGTTTGGACGATTTCCCCAAAGTCAATACAAAAGCTATTAATATAGTAAATAATCTTTTTGAGGAATCGGGATTGGAAGGCTTGCAAAAAGCCTTAAAAATTCAAGATCCCGACTATTACCAAACGGTTGATCGGTCCAACGCCCGCCGGATCATTCGTGCTTTGGAGGTCTGTGAAACGGCCCAAAAACCCTATTCTTCTTTTTTGGGACAGACGGCCAAAGTCCGTTCTTTTCAGACCCAAACCCTCCAACTCACTATGGACCGGACAGATCTCTACAACCGCATCGATCGAAGGGTTGAGAAAATGGTCGATCTCGGATTGAAAAAAGAAGCCCAAAACCTTTACCCCTTCAAAGAACTCCCCGCACTACAAACGGTTGGCTATCGAGAATGGTTTGATCATTTTGACGGAAAACTCTCCCACAGTGAAGCCATTGCCGAAATCCAAAAAAACTCCCGGCGCTATGCCAAACGCCAAATGACATGGTTTAAAAAAACAGACTCTACCTTATTGGAAATGGCTGATTTTGACGCCACCCTTCAAAAAGCCATCCAACTGCTGGGTTAATAGCGGTTTTCTGGGGTTGATGCTTCTGTTTTCCCCTATTCATAGAACAGGGAAACATGTTTAGGTCAGTTTATTCTTACAGTTGTTGGAGTCCATTTTGCATAGCTCTCCCTTAATTTTTTAAAATCAAATTTTAGACTTAAAATATTAATTTTCAATTGCTTATGGTTAACCTCCATAGTGAATAACTTTTTCGCTACTGCAGACCATTAGTTGTAAATCTCTTTGAAATGCCATAATATAGAAAGAATTATCAGCCCCAAAACCATGAACATTTTGAGTGCATTGCTCTGATCCATATGAACGGGAGGATGGGAGTTTACCCAGATCTTGAGGGAACCGAAAGGGATGGGACCCTCAACTGCGGCGCTTTCTCTCTCC
>ERZ887849.78-NODE-78-length-91222-cov-23.230401_pt1 | contig 91222 bp, 69 predicted proteins | sample MGYA00521267_ERZ887849 | MGnify/ENA primary metagenome ERZ887849 (study PRJEB32303, sample SAMEA104408601) | aquatic metagenome | biome: Brackish water; feature: Pelagic; material: water | place: Baltic Sea | collected 2014-06-06T16:11:00 | depth 2,863 m ...
AGCAAAGACCAATCCGGGGTATTCCATCGCGGAACACTAAACCACTGTCGCGTCACTGCGTGTCGATCCTTGAGGCCCGCAAAGCCCACATCCTTGAGCGGAACACTGGCGAACTGCGCTAATTGCTTAGCCACCCATTGAGAGTTAGCGCCGGTCTTCTCGATAAAAAGGTAATCGTGTTCGCCATCACCACTGAATTCCCACCCCAGCTCCTCCGTGACTTGAAAATCCTCAGGATATCGCCGGATCTGCGCAATGAATAAGGGTGCGCCATGCGCGCGCTGCCAATCAGGTAAGGGATTAGGTGCCATTTAGTCGCACCTTAGATGTGTCGCGCGTCAGCTTTACGGATATCGATCGAATACCACAGCGGCAAAAACAGCGTAGAGGCGATCAACCGTTTATTTGGCGATTTCATCGAAGTAGGCTCTCCGCTTTGGAGGATGGCTGACCTGTGTAGAATTCGTTTTACTCGCTGCACAGTAATGCCGCACCAAGCAGCCCCGGATGTGGGTGTTTAACGATAAAAGTAGCAATGTCGCGGTTAAACGCTGTAAACCGACCCTTCGCTAAAAAACGCGCTCGAAAGTCACTTTGGTGGAGCAAATCAAGATAATCAGGTGCAATACCACCTGCAATAAAAACGCCCCCTCTAGCGCCTACTGTCAGCGCCAAATCACCCGCCACCGAGCCCAATATCGAACAAAAGCGGCTCATACTCTCCATCGCCAAACGGTCGCCCGCACGCGCGGCGTCTCCCACCGCCTCTGGCGACGCATACTTGCTCGGCAACTGGTGTATCTCACCCAGAGCGCGATACAAATTCATAATGCCAGGCCCAGACAATATTCGTTCAACCGATACGCGCCCAAACGCCGCCTTCAATTGACGCAACACTTTCATCTCAATATCAGTGGTGGGTGCGAAATCCACATGGCCCCCTTCTCCCGGTAATACCATGGCTTTACCCGCGTCATCGATGACGACAGTCGCCACACCGCATCCGGTACCCGGCCCAATCGTCACCATCGACTGACCCAATTGCGATGAACCATCGCCAATCTGTTCAAGATCGAGCGCACTGAGTGCGGGCAATGACCTCGCCACCGCAGCAAAATCATTCACAATCTGAATATCGCGACAGCCCGTTTGCGCTGCCACTTGTGACCGAGTGAAGCACCACGGGTTATTCGTAAAGCGGATCTCTGGCTGATGAGGATTAGCAGCTACTGCCAGACAGACTTTGGTTACGTGAGTGTCAGCCTGAGACCCTTCACGCCAGTCGATAAGCAATTGCGCCAGTAGGGTTTCGAAAGATGAGAAACGCGCCACATCATAAGTCGCAATGGGCTGCAGTTTGGCAGTGTCTGCTTCCGTGTAAGCAAACCGAGCGTGGGTGCCGCCAATATCCGCCAATAGCCAGACTGATCGCGCGGATTGCGATGGGTGAGTGGTCATAGCGAGAAATGAATAGGCAGGCGGAGTGCCGTTAAGCGCTCGCCATCATATATTGGCGCTAAATATAGGGGCACTAAGTGGGGTGGCACTAAGTGGGGTGGCACTAAGTGAGGTGGCACTAAGTGAGGTGGCACTAAGTATATTGGCACTAAGTCTTCCGACGTTGCCAACGCCCGCGGAATAGCAGAACCCTCACCTGTCTGAACATACCCGCGCGCTTTAGCACTGACCGCTCCCCGCGGTAACAGATCGCCATAAAGACTGAGTTCATTTACCGTGTATTGCATTCGCTCATCGGCCCTGCGGAACAAACCGTCACCCTGTTGATGTTCACTCTACAACGGATAATAAAACCCGCTCTATCGCCTCTTCAGCGTGTAAAAACAGACCGTCTGGCAGGATATTCCACCCTGTCAGCACAATCACCATATCAAAGTCAGGCAAGATAATGGGGCGCTGTCCTCCGAATCCCTTTCCAAGGTAAGCGACATAGCTTTTGTCTTGATATTGATACCACTGCGACCACCATTTGAAACCATAGCCTGTGCGCAGCTCATCGTTGATTTCAAATTCAGCCTGCAGCGATTCATTAATCCAGCTTTCCGCAATAATCGTTTTCTGATTCCAACGACCTTTATGCAAATACAAATAAGCAATTTTCGCGAGATCTCTCGTCGATAAGAACAAACCCTCTTGCGTATCCGCCAAGCCGAAAGGCGTTCGTTTCCATTCATACTCCGTAATACCCAACGGCTGAAAAAGATACTGGGCGGTATAGGCCTCAATATCGATGCCGGTCGCTTGTAAAAATATCTGACCCAAAACGAGGCTCGCGCCACTGTTGTAGTTAAAGCGTGTGCCAGGCGCTCTCGCCATTGGCTGATCGAGGGTAAATTGCACCCAGTCGAGAGATCGCGCCATGACGGTAAACGTATTTTTCGGATCCGTATAAGGGACATTCTCATCCCAACGCAAACCCTCAGACATCGTTAACAGGTGACGCAGTGTCATGGCCCGTTTCTGGTCGTCGACATGCTCGGTCTTATCGATGTCAAAAAAAGACAGTACCGGTGTGTCCAGATCAGGAAAATCGCCACGACTGATCGCTATACCGACCGCTGCGGAGACAATGGATTTAGTCACTGACTGCATGGAATGAAGCTGGGTATCCTTAAAATAAGGATGCCAAAACGCATTAAAATAATTGTAAGGCCCGCTGGGATTATTTACGACTAATGGACCCGACGTTTGTGCTGCCTCGCCGTAAATAGCGTGATAGTTATGCTCATAGTATTGTTCAAAGGCGATATGACCATCACGAATGATCAGCAAAGAGTCTATCCAGCCATAGCGCCCCGCCAGCACGTCTTGATGAATACTCAGTAGCGGTTCAGCTGAGAGGCCCAGCTCAGACGGCGCGGCTATTGGCCACTCATAGTTGGTAGTCGCGGTATCAGTATCGATGACGCCGACAGCGCCTGATGGTAACTGACTGCTATCGGAGCAACCTAATACGCCAATGAGTAAAGCGAGTGAGATTAAGCATCTCATTGTTTGGGTCTCCTTCTGCAACACTGCCTTAACGGATAACCACAAAACGCATCACCACCAAGTCATATAAAAAAACGCCAGCATGCAGCTCACAACAATGCCCGCAGCATTAAACCCAGCAGTGGTCACAAAGCTGATACCAGACGGCTCAATGTGGCCTGGTTGCGGCTGCGGCTTTGCCAAAGACCACACAACAGCAATGACGAGACACAACAAAAACACCAGCCCCACCCGGTCAATAAAGGGCAGAGTCGGCACCAGCAGCTTCATTGCTAAGGACAAAACTGCCGAACCGACAGCGGCCAACAGCGCACCCGTCGCCGTTGTTTTGCGCCAAAACATACCCAATAGAAAAATCGCCACAATGCCAGGCGTAAAGAACCCGGTAAACTCTTGGATATACTGAAATGCCTGATCAAAATTGCCGAGCAATGGCTGTGCGGTAATCATCGCAATGATCATTGCAACCAAGGCCGTAGCGCGACCGCTGAATAACCGATTTTGGTCTAGCCATGTTGCCGAGACTATCGATGGGAGCAAATCGACCGTAAAGATCGTTGAAATGCTGTTACACATCGAGGCGAGCGACGACACAATAGCCGCTAACAACGCAGCAAAAACTAGCCCCTTAATCCCTGCGGGTAGCAGCGCCATGGCTGAGGGGTAGGCCTGATCGGGCGACGCCAACTCCGCGTTCAATGCGTACATAGCGATACCGGGTAGCACCACGATGACCGGCATGAGCAGCTTTAGGAAAGCGGCAAAAGCAATGCCCTTTTGCGCTTCACTGACACTTTTTGCCGCCAGTGCGCGCTGAATGATGTACTGATTGAAACCCCAGTAAGACACATTCATGACCCACATACCGCCAATAAGTACCGAGACACCGGGCAAGCTCATATAGTGCGGATGATCCTTGGCCAAGATCATGTCAAACCGATCGGGAACTGCGTCCATTAATGCAATCAAACCCGCCATCACACCGGCGCCACCGGCAATCTTCTCAAGGAGAATGGCAGCAATCATCAAGCCACCCCCCACGAGCAATACCACTTGCACAATGTCGGTTAATGCAACCGCCTTTAGCCCACCATATAGGGAATAGGACATCGCAAAAAAGCCGAGTAGCACTAGCCCTAAAGTCAAGTCGATGCCAGCCACGGTATTAATGGCTAATGCACCCAGCCAAAGGATGGAGGTCAAATTAACAAAGACGTAAACCCCCAACCAAAAACTTGCCATCACCGTTTTCACACGGTGGTCATAGCGTTGCTCTAGAAACTGCGGCATGGTGTAAATACCCGTTTTTAAGAAAACAGGCAGTAGATATTTGCCAACCAAAATCAACGTAATGGCGGCCATCCATTCATAAGACGCAATGGCCAGTCCAATGGCATAACCCGATCCCGACATACCGATGATCTGCTCAGCGGAAATATTAGCCGCGATGAGCGAAGCACCGATCGCCCACCAAGGGAGTGACTTCCCCGCGAGAAAATAATCAGTTGCGTCTTTTGAGTGCCCCGGCTTTTCGCGAGATACCCATTGCGCCAACGCAAACAGCGTCACGGCGTAGAAAGCCACGATAATCACATCGAGGGAAGATAACATCGCTCAGCGTCCCATCCGTCGGCGGCCAGTGACTGCTTCGCCAGCGTCGCTTAAGTGGGTTTTTTCGGCAACTGCCTTAGCACACACCACTGCCGACAAGCTTGGGCCATTGATTAAAAAAGGGCAGATCACGGCATTCATATCAACATCCACGTTATGGACACTTGCCTATCTCGATCGAGGCAGGCACATTAACGGCGTCTAGCTAGCACAGTACACCCTATCATTAGCAAGCTCCTCTACAGAGTGTAACCACAATGTCAAAACAGCTCGAATCGGTCGACGTGCTGATTATTGGGGCCGGCCTGTCTGGCATCGGCAGTGCCTGCCAGTTACGCCGTAACTGCCCGCACCGAACCTTTGCCATTTTTGAATCTCGCTCTGGCATGGGCGGTACCTGGGATTTATTTCGCTATCCGGGTATTCGCTCTGACAGCGATATGTATACGTTTAGTTATGGATTTAAACCCTGGCGTGACTCCTCCTCAGTTGCCGATGGCGCAAAGATTCGCCGTTATATTCAGGAGACTGCAGCAGAATACGATGTTGAGCGACATATTCATTATCAGCATCAGGTTATTTCAGCGCACTGGTCTTCATTACAGAAACGCTGGACTGTCACCGCCTTAGCGGGTGACTCAGGTGAACACGTCACGCTCTCCTGCCAGTTTATTGTCAGCTGCAGCGGCTATTACGACTACGAGCAAGGCTATACTCCCGATTTTGCCGGCACTGATCAGTTTCATGGACAGATTGTTCATCCCCAGCACTGGCCAGACAATCTGGATTATCGAGACAAGCGCGTTGTGGTGATTGGCAGTGGTGCTACCGCAATCACCTTGGTTCCCACCATGGCGAGCGATACCGCGAGCTTAGTGATGCTGCAACGTTCGCCGACTTACATCGCCGATATTCCCCTCGAGGATCCGACGGCGATGCGACTCCGAAAATGGCTTCCCGTGGCGTGGGCGTCACGGCTTACCCGCTGGAAAAAAGTGCTGTACCAGATCTATGTCTATCGCTTATCTCGCAAACGTCCCAAAGTATTACGTCACTTCCTGCTCAGCGAGGTACGCAAACAGTTGGGTTCGGATTACGACGTCAAGACTCACTTCACGCCGAACTATAACCCTTGGGACCAACGACTTTGCGCAGTACCCGATGGCGATATGTTTAGCGCGATTCGCGAGGGTCGCGCAGAAGTAGTCACTGATCATATTGATCGATTCAACCGGGAAGGCATTCAGCTCAAATCGGGTAAACAACTGGACGCTGATATCGTCATCATGGCGACCGGTTTAAATCTTAAGTTTGCCGGTGGCGTGGAGTACCGCGTCGACAATGAAAAACTCGACTTCACAGACCGCTTCATTTTCCGCGGCATGATGTTTTCTGATTTACCCAACATGGCGTTTACAGTGGGCTATACCAACTCGTCCTGGACGCTCAAGGCCGATCTCACTGCCAGTTATGTCTGCCGCCTACTCAATAAAATGGCGAAGGGTGGTTATAGCGTTGTAACACCGCGCATGATCGGTAGCGTTGAGGAGGAACCGCTACTCGACTTTAGTGCCGGCTACGTGTTGCGCTCGCGGGATCAGTTCCCGAAACAAGGCGATCGAATTCCCTGGAAAAATTATCAGAACTACATCAAGGATTTCATTACGCTGCGACTCGGCGGTCTCAAAGATAAGGAGCTAGAGTTTCGTTAATGGCTTGATGTCGGGATCTCTGGCAGCTCTCCAGCGAGGCATTGTCTCGTATTTGGCGCTTGTCTGTTTTTTCGGTCGCGCCCCAGATGACATGCGCTTCCGCGCGAGACAGAAGATCACTCGCGATGAACTGCTGGATCGCTTCACGCTCGATTAGCGGCGGCATGTTATCGCTCAAGCTTGATCAGCGGTGGAGAAGTGTGAACTCGCTGCCGCATAGTCCCCCAATAATCTTTCATGTCTCTTCTCTAGCATCGGCAAGAACTCGGGATGGGTCAGAATGTAAAACCGCTCCGCCTGCAGACAATCAATGGCCCACTCGGCCACTTCACTGGCGTCAATACCATTTGAAATCACATCTTCCATTGCCTCGACACGATGCTGGTCTATCGCGGTGATACCCGATGGTTTCTGCAATGCACTGCGGTGAATATCGGTTTTAATCCAGGCTGGACACAACACACTGACGCCAATATTGGCGCCGGCCAGCTCTTGCTGGAGGCCCTCGGAATACCCGACCACGGCAAACTTGGTGGCATTATAGGGGCCCATATCAGGGTTAGCGTGCAGGCCAGCCAACGACGCAACATTGATGATATAACCGCCTGTTTTTCGCATGATGGGCACGACAGCCTCCACACCGTGGACGACTCCCATCAGGTTGATATCAACAATCCAACGCCAATCCTCCAAGCTGATCTCGCCGGCTGTTCCCCCAAGGGCGACACCTGCGTTATTGATCAAAATATCGATAGCACCGTTACGCGTCATGACTTCAGCCACGATCTCGCCAAATTGTTGAGCTGAGGCCACATCACAACTCATATAGTCGGCTGCGATACCCTGTTCTTGAAGCGCCTGAGCGGCGTCTTGCGCCGCTGATAAATCTCGATCTGCCAATACCACCGTCGCACCACGCACACCTAGCGCTCGCGCTAACGCCAGCCCAAGACCACTAGCGCCGCCGGTAACGAGTGCTACTTTATTTTTTGGATCCATTAACCCACCCCATGATGCTGCTAATTATCGTGCCCTCTCAGTCAACGATACTCTCGTCAAAAGGATCATCCTTTTCATCATCGCTGATAAACCAATTGACCATCGATGAACGTTTTTTCTACTTGTACCGTGCTAATCCGTTGCGGGGGTATCGCGAAAAGATCCTCCGATAGCACCACAATATCGGCTCGCTTGCCGGGGGTCAGACTACCGGTCAGCGCGTCTTGATGCATCGACCAAGCCGCATTAATAGTGTACGCCTTCAGCATCGTATCCAGGTCGACGCGCTCTGACCGATTCAGCACGTCGAGCTGCGACAACTCATCGTTAGTCAGCGCGTCATTTGCTTGCCAATTGTGCCGTAAAATCGCCACTTCTATCGCATCAAGCGGGTTGAGAGAACTCACATTCCAATCACTGCCGCCCACCAGCGTTGCGCCCGATTCAGCGATACTCGCGATCGGGTACATCCGGTGAACCCGATCTAATCCGACCACAGGTAAATTCAGATCAATAACCCATTCGTCGGGCACCGCCCATAACGCCTGAAAATTGGCGACCACATTAAGCGCTGCAAAGCGATCGTGATCATCGGGATGGATCAATTGCAGATGCGAAATGTGATGTCTTAGATCTTTACGGCCATGGGTCTGTTCGGCAAATTCAAACGCGTTCAAAATAGCACGCACGCCACCGTCCCCCACCGCGTGCGTAAACACCTGTAGGTCTTTGCTCACCAGATTCGCGACAATGTCATTCAGCTCGTTTTGCGGGTAGGTCAGCGCTCCCTGATAACCCGGCTTATGCAAATAGGGCGATACCAGCGCCGCCGTTTCACCCTCTAATACACCGTCGATAAACAGTTTAACTGCTGCCAGACTAAAACGATCTCCACTCAGCGTCGCGCGCTCCTTAAGTTGACGCTCGTAGTCGGCGGGTGTATCGATCGAAAACAGTTCGCCATGACTGTAAGCTAAGGCCGCCCTGACTCTAACGTTGAGCTCATTCTGTGCCTCGAGCGTGCGATAAGCTGCGATGTCAGGAGCACCGACCCAGGCGTCAAATACACTGGTGATGCCAGCCTTGTTGATAGCACCGATCGCGGTTCGCATCACGTCCAAACGCTCTTGCTCAGTGACTTGAGGCACAACTCGCTCTACTAGGGCCATGGCCGACTCACGAAAGGTCCCCGAAGGCGCGCTATTCTCGTCTCGCTCAATCACGCCTGAAGGCGGCGTCGGTGTGGCCGCAGAGACATTTGCCAGTTGAAGCAGTGCGGTATTGGCAGCGACTGAGTGGCCATCAGATGCACGAAGCAACATCGGCCGGTCGCTGGCTATCGCATCAAGCCAGTCTAACCGCGGACCCGACTCATCAAAAAAAGCAAGATTCAATCCCTCTGCAACCAACCAGTCTGACGAGGATGACGTGAGACAAGACTTCAGTATGATTTCTGTGGACTCAATATCTGGCGCATTGGCCACGTCGCAACCCACTAAGCTACGCCCACCCATAAAGGTGTGCAGGTGCGCATCGTGGAAACCGGGCAAAACCATTTTCCCTTCAGTATTCATCACACGCGTTGCCGGCGTGCGATAGCGCTCAGCCTCCAGACGCGACCCGACAAAAGCGATCGTATCGCCTTCAATAACCACGGCCTCTGCTGCCGGTGATTGCACATCTGCCGTATAAATGTGGCCACCTACTAAGATCAGGTCCGCTGAGGACACCCACGGTACAAATAATGCCAGTAGCGTGCTGACCAGAAGCACTGGTAATGCAGCGCGACATGAATCTATGGCACGACTCCTTTTTAGAATGATCAACTTTGCCATACCTCCCCTCTTCCAAAGCCCAATTCCGCTGATACGCGTCCTCATGACAGCACACTGCTTTTATCTTTCAGCGCTCTGACGACCTACACCGCTTTATGCTTTCAGCGTTTTCATTTCCACCTCAATCAACGCCTCGTGCTCGGCGCTGCTCAGCGCCAACTGCCCGTCCTCGATCATACTCTGCAATGACATATTACTGCTGGCTAACGCCGCCAACGCTTGCATCGATTCATCTGAGACTTGCACGACACTGACATTATTAAAACGCTGCAGCGTTGCCTCATTCTTTGCCCACCATACTGTGACTGACCGATCACCATACACATACAAAATCACCCGTTTCGCGCGGCCGCTGGCCTTACGAATTCGACTTTCATCAGGTGTCCCCAGATCGATCCAGAGCTCTATATCGTTCGTCAACGATCGCTGCCACAAGTCAGGCTCATTATCGGTACTGATGCCACGTCCAAACAACAACTGAGGATCTGCATGCATCGCGAAGGACACAATGCGCAGCATCATACGCGCCTCGGTTTCTGAGGGATGGCAGGCAATGGTCAGCGGAAAGCTGTCATACACGTGCCGATCCATATCCGTAACGCTCAATTGCGCTTTATAAATACTCGATTTAATGGCCATGATCAGGTCTCAGTTGTCTCAGTAAACATCACTTCAGCCTAGTGTATTCGCTATCACGGGCTGCGATGTTAGCCTTTTCCGGCAGCCTGCCGCGGCGCGACCACCATCACGCTAGTCGCACCCGGTCTCAGCAGTCGGTGTCGGAGCGAGGCGTCCCAGACCCACTTCGCATCATGGCAAGCGTTACCGACCGACTCAGCGCTCGGGCCTCCCGTCTACACACCCTCTCGCTGTTTTGACATCGAGGCGATTTTTAGCATCACCTAGCAATGCCATAGGGTGCGGCAGGATGCGTCAATCGCCACTCGCGCGTCGGATAACGCGACCAGGGAAGAAGTCATTGCTCACGCCTTGCTGGAGCACAGGTTGGCCTGCGACCCACACGGCGCTCACACCCTCGGCTAACCGATGCGGTGCTTGAGTGGTCGCGTGGTCGATAACGGTGGCCGGATCAAACAGCACCAAATCGGCAATATAACCCTCGGCGATTTTTCCCCGCTCTCTAAGGCCCATATGCTCTGCGGGCAGTCCCGTCATTTTGTAAATAGCCTGCTCCAGTGATAAACGTCCCAGATCGCGCACGTAGTGTGCCAACACTTTGGGGAAACTCCCGGCACCTCGGGGATGCCCATCGAATAAGCTGCCATCAGTGCAGATATTGGTATGCGGCCACAGCATTAAAGCCTGGACATCGGCCTCAGTCATGCTCGTACCAATCATCATATCGCCGGGCTCTCCGGTTTTTAGCGTATGCGCCACTGACGACTGAGCCAACCAGGAAAAGGTATCGGCGGGACTTTTGTCATATAAACGAGCGACCTCTGTCAGCGTCTTGCCCACGACCTCGGGTCGCGCCGGGAAGTGGGTGAAGATAATGCCGTCAGGTGGTGCCAGCTCGCGCAACACAAAGTCAATCGCATTGAGATCAGTTGGATCACGCTCGGGTAAGAGCACCATCATGTGGGACTGCCAATACGTGTAAGGGTAAATATCGGCGGTGATATCAATGCCTTCTGCGCGCGCCGCATCAAGCTGCGCGATCAGAGCCGGTGCCGACCCCCATAATCGTGTCATCGCGAGCTTGATATGTGAAATCTTTACCGGCATACCAGTCACTCGGCCGATATGAATAATTTCTTCAACGGCGTCTTCAAACCATCGATCCTCGCTTCGCAGATGGCTGATATAGCGACCTCCGACTCGAGCCGACTCTTGAGCGAGCAACAGCACCTCGGCCGGTGAACTGTACATACCAGGCTCATACTCGAGCCCCGATGACAATCCCAACGCGCCCGCCGACAGCTCTGATTGCAGCAGCGCTCGCATTGCGCTCACTTCAGCCTCACTCGCTGACCGGTTGGCATCGGCCTGCATCACTTCATTTCTCAACGTGTTATGACCGGCGAACGCAGCGACATTGATTTTCGCTGGCTGCTGTTCGAGCCTCGTAAAAAAGTCAGTCAAGGGATAAGGAGACTCGCCGTCTTGCCCCACAATCACCGTCGTAATGCCCTGAGTCACTTTTGCGAGCGCCTCTCTTTGCGACATGATCAACGCATCTGCATGGCTGTGGGTATCGATAAATCCAGGCGCCAATACATAGCCTGCTGCGTCAATCACCGTGTCCGTGTCGAGGGGGGTAAGATCGCCCTTTGCCACAACGCGCGATCCAGCAATCCGAACACTACCTGACGCTGAGGGCGCGCCTGATCCATCAATGATGACAGCATTGATTATCAGCGTATCGGCCGACCCTGAGGTGGCAACGCCCATACCGACTAACAATACGAATCGAGATAGCAGCGGTCTAAACAGTACAGATAGCGCGTGACACATTCGAAGGTTCCCAGTGAGTGGCCGTGAAGACGCAATAATCCAAGTACATACCTGCTGGCATCACAGCCTTTTCCTCATCTGAATCGAGGGCAAGTGTTAGTCTTTGATTACCGTCTCTGTTGATAACTCTTTTTAACCACCGCCATACTACCTCCTAACGAGGCCCGTTATGACAGATCATATTATTCAAAATGCCTATTACGTCACCGATATCGATAGCGCTATTCAGCGCTTTCATAACCTGTGGGGCTTGGGCCCTTTTTTCATCCGTCGCCATATCAGTTTGGACAATGTCACCTATCGTGGCTCACCCACTGAACTGGATATTTCTGCAGCGTATACTCAATCGGGCGATCTGATGATCGAACTGGTTACACAGCATAATGATGCCCCCTCCACATTCCGTGACATGTATGCCGCGAACCAAAGTGGCTTTCACCATGTTGCACTCAATTTTGGCGATCACGATGCGCGCGTTGCGCACTTCAACCGCTTGGGTTTTGAATCGGCTACCCACTTCCTTACTGAGGAGGGACGCGGGGCAACCTATCTCGATACGACCGCGGTTTGCGGACACATGACTGAGATTTACGTGGTCAACGACAGCCTGAAACAACTCTATGCAGAAGTAAAAAGTGCCGCTGATAATTGGGATGGCAAATCATTGCATATTGAGCGCTGAGGCGTCTTATGGCAGCGCGCTGACCAGTGTCGCGAGGCTGCTTTTGAGTTAGATTATTCTCGGTGAGCACGACAATGGCGTTACTGTAATGCACAGCGGCACCCTCTTTTACATCCTTATCCGCTCAAAAAAAAGGCCGGAGTTAACCGGCCTTTTCAATCTAACGTCAAGCATCATGACGGGCGGTGCTAGAAACGGTAACCCACTTCAACGCCGTAAGTCCGTGCCTGTCCGCCAAAGCGCTGGTAGTTAAACGCTGCACTGATAATGTCAGCGTAATTCTCCTCTGTGAGATTCCTTCCCCAGAGGGACACGCGCCACTTGTCATTCTCAAACCGAACGCTGGCGTCGAGGATGCCGTAGTCATCAATCGTACGTAACTCATTATTGGTCACATCGGTGTAGAACCCGTCTCGCCATGCATATTGGCCACGGAAGATCAGATCACCCCGGTCGGACATCGGCACTCTGTACTCCCCTGTGAGCGTATATTCGAAGTCAGGAACCCTCTCAAACTCGAGTTCTTTGGCAAGCGCCTCATTCTCCTGATCGGTAGGCGCGCCCAAATTCAACCCGGTAAACTCTTTGAACTCTGGGTCAATCCAGCCAATACCCGCCATTAACATTAACCGGTCCGTCGGTAACCAAGTCAACTCGGCTTCGATACCGGGAATTTCAGCCTCAGCAGCGTTGCGCAGCAGCTGCAGCGGATTACCCAATGCATCTTCGCCATTGGTGGTTCGCTGAATTTCATCGTAAACCGTGAAGAAGCCCGTGATGTTGGCCCGGAGTCGGCCGTCCGCGAAGTCACCTTTCATACCAATTTCGATCTGATCAGCTTGCTCTGGATCGGCAGGACCGACCGCGGCGATACTAGGTGCTCGCGCATTGTAGTTTCCGCTGCGGAATCCTCTTGCCCAGCTGCCCCAAAACATCAGCTCATCATTGGGACGATATTCGAGCGCCACACGAGGTGACGTATTGCTCCACTCTTCCCCCAGGTCGGTCTTATCAGTTGAGCACCCGCTAAAACCCGGACCACTGCACGGTGTCAGCAGCGTGATATTGAGATCTTTCTCTTCGCGACTGTAACGAATACCCGCGTTCAAGGTGAGCGTGTCGGTAAAGCCCCAGCGAATGTTGCCAAACAGCGCGGTGCTTTTGACATCTTGCGTCCAATCAGACTGAATATAGTTGAAGTCAAAGTGATCTCTGCCGGCGGTCAATCCGGAAAATTCGCGGCGTTCAATCACACCTTGCTCAGCATCCAAATAGAAACCACCAATGATGAAATCTAGGCGATCGCTGATATCAGCCGCATAACGAATTTCCTGAGAGAACTGGCTGGCTTCCTCTTCGTTATTAGGAAAGTGAATAAGCAAGAAGGGGGTGCCATCGATATCGCTGCTGGACGAAAACGTGAGGTCACGCCAGCCGGTAACAGACGTCAGTACACCATTACCCACAGACCAGTTCGCTTCCACAACCAGCTGCTCAATTTCAGTATCACTTTTACCCACTAAGTCGTGATTGACCTCAAATTGGTCAGTCGGCGGCGTATAACCATACAACCTGAACATAGTCGATGGCGCCGCACTGGGCTCCACATAAGCCTGCGTCGAACCAGACCCACCATCATCCTCGAAATATTGTCCGTAGACGGTCAGGTCGAAGTTGTCGCTTGGCTGCCACGTTATGGTCGGCTTAATAAAGATGCTGTCTTGCTCGTTCTGCTTCTGGGTCGCAGTTCCCGGCTCAGTTCCCAGGGGGTTATTGGGCGCGGGGATGAAGGTACCGCCATTATTATCTTCAAAATAGCCGTCGAAGCTTCGATACTGTACGGCGACCTTACCGCGCAGCGTGCTTGACATGGCGCCCTCAATCACACCTTCTAACTGAACGAGGGATTGTGAGCCCACGCCTGCTTTCACTCTGCCGCCAAACTCCTCCGACGGCTTTCCCGTGCGCATTTGAATAGCGCCCGCGATGGAGTTACGGCCGAAGAAAATACCCTGCGGACCGCGCAAAACTTCCACCGTTTCATAATCAAACGCGTCTAATTGGCCCGCAATTTGGGTCGCCACTACCATGCCATCGATCATCACATTCACTGTTGGATCGAGGGTTCGGATACTGTTAGCACCCGTTCCAATACCGCGCATCGTGAATGTTGCGAAGCCAGGGAACGTGCTCACGGGCTGGAGTTGTACATTCGGCGCGAGAAAACCAATGTCTGAAATATCAACGACGTTGGCGTCCTCAAGTGACTGGGAAGACAGGGCAGTTAAAGCAACCGCCACATCTTGAGCCGATTCGGCTCTTCGAGAAGCAGTGACAACGACTTCCTCTAAGGCAGCACTACTTGATTGCGCTAGGGCTAGAGGGGCGAGATACCCAGATAGGGCGGGAACGATACATAGTGTTAAACGACTCAGCTTCATGTTGCCTCCGTAAGGGACTGTTTTATTTTTTTGGCTCACTTTTAAACACTTACTCACCCACGATAGCTGAAAAAACCGCACAAAAACACTACGAAAACCGCACCATTAAAAATCTAAAAAATGATATTTATCAGTCTGTTAGCTGATATTCCAACTATATGCTTCTAAAAAACGGCTTTTAGCAAAAATTGTTCTCTTAGCGTGCTATTGAGCCTTTTTTTATCCCACATTCACCAGCTCTGATATCGCCCTATTCGCCTCGTCTATCGCAACATGCGTATAAGCAGAGGCACCCGCATCTGAGTTGGCGATGGCGATGGCGCCAAAAGGTCGACGGGCAATTTCGTGGGGGGCTTTACCAGGCTCCCACTGGGGATCCCATAACTGCATATATTCATAGGCGTATCCATGGGGCCAACGGTTGACCGTAATGGCAAGAATATCCTCTGTCACGTCAAAACCCTCCGGCCCCAGCAAGCCGTGCAGCACGGTGCGGACCTCTCGCTCGAAATCGTCAAAGGTCAGTGCCAACAACTTTTCTCTGGATCCTCGGAGCTGACTTTTCAGATCATGGGCTTCCTCGGGCGGCGAGATAGTGCCCCAAAAAACAAGTGATACCGCGCCCTCAGCTCCTTCAGAGTACTGATAACCCCCAGTATTGATGCCGCGAAACATGAATAACCGAGCATGCAATCGACCCGGGCATGAAATCGCATCAACACCCAATTTTGTTAAGGCGCCACTGTTTCGGATCAGCACATTAGTCAACAACATTGGCGTTTTCACTTGGTATCGCAACGCTTCTTTTTGCGCCTCGCCCAAGGTCGGGCATAAATGAGGAATGATGCTGTGATAACAAGCCAGCACTGCGTGCTGTGACGTAATGCGTAAAAGGCGTCCTTCTTTCACATAATCCACTGTGACGCCGCCGTCAGTATTTTCAATGCCCACTGCTGTGGCATCGAGGCGTAATCTGACAGACGCCGCCTCCTCATCTAGCGCCGCATAATTAAAATTCGCCATCGCGACATTATCGGCATGCGCGTCAGGCGCTACGTGGGGCATAAGGCGCGCTACCATCAGTCTTACAAGACTGGCATTGCCATCTGGCCACATCGCGACTGGGTAGCCAAACGAGTCCTCTTTCCAGCCCTCATCAGAAAAAAGATGTGCGCCCGGGTACCCCTCCCACAACGCCTCGGTCGCTGAAATAGCGCGCATTTCGAGCCCCCACGATCCGTGCTCCTCCTTCGCAAAAAGTTGCACTGCATCGTCTGCCAGCCCACCGTATTGGCGCAAAAAGTCGGGGTAACTCATGCTGCTGAGTAGCGCCTCGATCTCTGCTTCGGTTTTATCTGAAAACAGTACCGGCGCACTTTCGTAAAAACGTTTTAAGGTATTGCGTCCAGACCGAGAAATTGGGATGCGTTCGATCACCTCGGGTGTCAGTTTTCGACTCAGATTACATTGCGGCAACAGAAGATCTTCACCATAGGTTTCTCGATCAAACCACATAGCGGGACTGTTGGGCGCGGAGCGACCGTATTGAAATGTCATTTGATCGCGCATCGCTGCCGTATTGACGCCGTGCTCAGCCATGAAGCGCTTTACGGTATCGCTGAAGCGCCACCACTCTAAATTATGAGTACCCCCCAATGAGAGAACCATTTGGCCACTTTGATGAAATTCGTTTCGTTTCGCATGGCCCCCAAAATCATCGTGATTTTCAAGCAACAAAATGCGCGCATCGGCGCCAAACTGCTGTCGATAATAATGCGCGGCTGCCAGACCCGAGATACCCGCACCGACCACGATTAAGTCATAGTGCTCTTCTAACAAATCAGGATCAGGAAATCGCGCACCGTCCCGCGCGAGGGCGTGGGCAACTTCATAGGCTCCCGCATGAGAACCTCTCAAACCAGTTTTGATAGGGGGATAGTGAAGCGGAAAAGTTTCGCTGTCGGACATCAGGCTACTGTTGGCATCGACGGCAACCAGCCCTGATGCCACTGAGGCGCCCAACGCAACAGCGCTGCCCTGCACAAATTCGCGGCGCGTGATGTCGGCCTTCATGCCGAGCACTTTGTCCGTAAAACGCGTCATCCGATCCTCTTCATGCCATCGCTAAGCAAACGATTTATTCAGCATCGTCACAAACGCTATCGGCATAAGCCGTAATCATCCATTGCTTATCGATTCGATCTGCCAGATACCAACCACAACTCTCCTCGGTCGCTCCGTCGGCATAGAGATCACGCCATCGCGCCATAAAGGTTGCCGTACTCCCATTGATAACCGTAGTGGCTAACTGGATCAGTTCGGCAGATTGCCACCCATCGGCCACCCACTCAGCCATTGGCCCTCTGAGCCACGCATCACGTGCATCACTGCGCACCTCGCCAGCCTCGGTATGCGTCACAATATGTGGCGCATAATGACGCAGGATTTCATCGATATTATCGGCGGGATTGCCTGACCACAAAACCGCATAGGAAGTGCGATACCACTGTTCAGCATCGTTGTGCGGTTCAGCGTAAATGGCATCAGACAATAACCATGAGGCCATCACTACAATCGCTACCCAACCTGTCCTGCGCGACACACTACCCTCAACTTGCAAGGCTATACGCATACTCTGATCCTCCAAACATTCGGCAAACGCACATCATTTATCGCGTCGACACCCGACGGTGGTTCGATCACGTTATCGGGGCCTGCCGCCACGAAATAAGGCACAGTACAGCGCAAAGCTAGCTGACATTCCCACTGCTAACATAATCACCGATGTGAGTTGCCGATAGGGCTGTTCCACCGACCACAATTGGCCATCCGCCAGCCAAAAGTGGACATACAACGCCCCCATCCAAGGCGCCGCAATCAACAACCACAGCACCAACGACCTCAGCCACTTCACAATTGAACCCCTCCGTAGCGCATCAGAGTATCTCATTTATCCCCTAAGGCCATACGCTCGCTGTGCCACCACGACACCATAACCCCACCCTCGTGGACATAAGGTAAAGTATTCGCTGCGGGTACTGATGTGGGAGTGGGCAGTTGGAAAGGCGTCTATTTCGCTCAAAATGGCTTAACGGGTGGCTTTTGTTTGGGTTGTTCGCCATTTTTATCAATAGCTTCATGGTCGCACAGGTCGTCAATCTTGATCTGGCGTCGCCTCAAGTTATCTCGGAAATGATTCAGTACTCGGTACGATGGGCGGTCCCCTTTATCTTTTTAGTCACGGCAACGTCGGCACTCTTTAAGCTTTTCCCCAACGAGGGATCCCGATGGCTGCTGCGAAACAGGCGTTACCTTGGGCTCTCTTTTGCGACGGCCATGGCATGGCAAGGGGCCTTTATTTTTATCGTCTCCTCTGCGCACAGCGAACATTACTATGCCGAAATATATCTACTCCGCGATGAACTAGAGGGTAGCAGCGGCTATTTATTTTTAGTCGCTATGACCATCACGTCATTTGGTTTTTTCCGACGTCACCTGACACCGCATCAGTGGACTTTCCTACACCGCGCGGGGATTTACTTTTTATGGGCCTACCCCTTTAGCGTGTATTGGTGGAATGTTTTTTATTACCAGACGCAACATTGGTGGGATATCAGTTTTTACTGCTTGGGCTTCACCGCATTTGCATTGCGCATTGTTGCCTGGGGTCGCGTGACAGCCTCCCACACTGTCCACTGGTCCCCGCTGCGTGTACTCGGCACCGGGGTAATAATAGGCGCCTTAATATTGGCCGGCTCCGGCCACCTCTGGCAGCCTCTGGTATCCGCTGCACTGCTGCGCTCCGCTTGGTCAAGCGAGCTGGCGTTATGGCTGCCATTTTGGCCTTTCGAACCATTTATACCCTTATGTGTATTAGGCGTGGGGATGTGGTTACGGCGAGGGCTTACATCATCTCCGCGCCATCTGACGCCCGAATTGGCATAGACTCAGAACATGTGATTAGCGTTGGTCGCGGCAAGGGTGTCGGTCTGTCTATCCGCGCTCGGCAACGCGCCACTACCCCATCGATCTTAGCCTCATGGGAGTGGCTTAGGTCGTTACCGACCAACGCGCCATTGTTCGAGGTGGCTGTGTCGCGCCGGAAAAGGCAGGCGAAACTGCAAAGATCTACCGTATTTCGCCCGCCTCTTGTGAGCCCGCTAATGCTCGAGCAATAGCCGCGGTCGCAGAGGAAAATGCAGAAGAGGCAGGCGACCGTTTTCAACCGAAGCAGAAGGTCGTCAATGCGACCGCAGCAGACGAATTTGACTGTGCAAAAGCAAAAATTAATCTGCTATCTGACAATTAAGCGCTAGACCCGCCCGGGTAACGCAACCTGACACCTGCAGCGACGGCTGAGCATTAGCTTCGCCATCGCGCTATAGAGCGCGCAGGTACCAAGCGTAATCTACATCAGGCACCTGCGCATGGTAGGCATTACTTTCACCTTGGCGCATAGCCGTGTAAACCGCTGTAAATGCTGAGCCTAAGTAGGTCGACAGCACCTCGCTGTTAGCAAAAAGGGCGATCGCCGCGTCCAGTCGTTTTGGCAGCGTCGTCTCATCAGTCGAGAGATCAGCCTCTCTTGGTATGGGATCACCCGGCAGCAACTGTTGTTCTAGCCCGTAATGTATACCCGCTAAAACCGTCGCAAGTGCTAGATAAGGATTGGCATCAGCACCAGCGACGCGGTGCTCGATGCGGCGATTGTGCTCTGACGATCGAGGAACACGCAGCGCAACCTCCCTGTGATCATAACCCCAACTTCGGCCGGAGGGCGCTAACGCGCCGGCTCTAAATCGGCGGTAAGAATTGGGATGAGGTGCCAGGCACAGCATAGACTCATCCAGCAGCGCACCCAGCCCCGCTACGGCATGGCGCAAGCGAGGCATCAGGCGTGGCGGATCGATCGGGTCTGGGTCGGCAAAGACATTCACCCCATCACGATCATAAATACTGGTGTGGATATGCATGCCACTGCCGGCGATATCGGTAAAGGGCTTGGCCATAAATGTGGCGCCAAAACCGTGCTTTCGGGCAACACCTTTCACGATTCGTCTCAGGAGTAAGGCATGTGTTCCAGCCAGCACAGCATCTTGCTGATGGTGCGTATTAATCTCCCACTGCCCCGGAGAAAATTCGCTGTGAATCGTGGTCAACGGAACGCCTTGTAATTCACTGGCGATCCGAACGTCATTCAAAAACGCATCACAATCAAAGAGGTCATCGGCCATGCAGTACTGAATGCCCTCTTGCTGCATTGCCGTACCGGGAATGTTGCCACGCAATGGCGCGGGCCGATTGTCATCGGTGTTGGCAAGCAAATAAAACTCAAGTTCCGTGGCGACTGTCGCAGACAATCCCGCTTTTTCAAGGCAGGCCAATACCGATTGCAGTGGTTGACGAGCATCAACCCAATCAAGCGCGCCATCATCTTGCGTATACGCTACTACGACTTGCGCTACTGGTGAGTCGTACCAAGGCACCACAGCAAGGGTGCCGGCCACCGGGCGAATAATCTGATCAGGATCTCCCCCCAGTTCTGTCAGCGGAATGTCGTCATACCAATCACCTCTAATACCCAAGAGAGGGGCCGAGCGTGGCGTCAAAAAAGAGCCGTTGAAGAGTCGCTCAAACTCAGATAAATGGATCCGCTTTGCGCGAAGGATGCCGGACAAATCTGGCATTAACAGCTCTAAAACTTGTATCTCTGGATTCGCAGTCAAAAACTGCCGTAGCTCTTCAAGCGTTGCAAAATTCATGTGTGACTACACTTTGATCGCATTACGAAAGAGAAAGTAGGCGCGAATGCGGGGTTTGTCCACCCACGATCAAAAGCAGCCCACGGCAACAAAGCCAATTGGGTACACTATGCTCACGCCCCCACCTTTTTTTCGATGACCTCGGTGGCGCTTGCGGAGCATGAGCAATGTTTGGATTACGCGCAATCAGAGATACCGCAGAGCATGCTGCCTCTTACTATGCAGCCACGGTAAACCAGACCACTGCGTACCCTATGCTGACAGAGCGACTCTCCTGCGACGTCGTCGTCGTCGGGGGTGGCTTTTCTGGGGTCAACACCGCCGTCGAACTCAGTGAACGCGGCCTTGAGGTGGTGCTTGTCGAGGCAAATCGCATTGGCTGGGGTGCCACAGGGCGCAATGGCGGTCAGATCATTGGCGGCATTGGCCACACGCCTGAGCGTTTCAGAAAATCAATCGGTGAGAGCGGCATTAACGCTATTTATCAGATGGGCGTTGAGGCCCGAGACATCATTAAGGATCGCGTCGCCACCTATGACATCGACTGCGATCTAAAATGGGGCTATTGCGACGTCGCCCTCAAGCCAAAGCATATGAAGCAATTCGCGGCGTGGCGAGACTGGGAAAAAACCATTGGTAATCCTCATCCCTATACCCTATTGGATGCGCAAGAATTGAAATCCGTAGTGAACTCTGAGCGCTACTTAGGCGGTCTCTACAACACTGCCAACGGCCATGTCCATCCACTCAACTTATGTATTGGCGAGGCCAAAGCAGCCAGTCATTTAGGTGCACAGATTTTTGAGCAATCCAGAGTCATCAAGCTGATTCATGGCGATCAACCTATCGTTGAAACCGAGCATGGTCGTATACAAGCTAAGCAGGTGGTCCTAGCAGGTAATGCGTATATGGGAGATCTTGTCCCAAAATTGAGTGCGCGTGTCTTACCTTCGGCGAGTTCTGTCATTGCAACGGAGCCTCTCAGTGCTGATGTCGCGAAGACAATACTGCCCGGCGACGTGGCCGTCTGCGATCCGAGAACAGCACTCGATTACTTTCGACTGTCGGCAGATCGACGCCTTCTTTTTGGTGGACTCTCTAATTACACGGGAATGGAGCCTAGTAACCTGATCCCGGTGATGAAAAAAAAGATGTCGGAAATTTTTCCGGAGACCGCGGATGCCGACATCGACTTTGCCTGGAGTGGTTGGATTGGCATTGGTATCAATCGAATGCCACAACTGGGCAGATTGACCACTAATATTCGTTTCCTTCAGGCTTACTCAGGCCACGGTGTCGCGCCAACCCATATGATGGCCAAAATCACTGCCGAGAGCATCACGGGAGTATCGAATCGGTTCGAGACAATGGCCAAAATTTCTCATATGGCTTTTCCTGGTGGTCGACTTTTTAGACGACCAGCGCTAGCAATCGGTATGGCGTACTACAAGGCACTCGACCTACTGTAAGCGCTTTGCTCACTCATCCGAAACCATCATGGTGTAAACCTTTCTGACCTTTTCAATCACTTCGGCAGTGCCCTGCCAACCCTGTGGAAATACCCAGTTGCCGCCTGGCATGTTATTCGCCAGCGTTACAGCCCTCGCTCTCTTGCCAATAAAAGCCGAGCTTTGAAGACGAAGCAGTAGACCCTAGTCACTGATCCTTCAAGATTCGTTTCGCAGCATTATGGCCTGGCGCCCCCGTCACGCCCCCTCCCGGATGCGCGCCAGAGCCACAGAGGTACAGGCCCCCTACGGGCATCGCATACTGTGCCGCCTCGGGATGTGGCCGCATATTAAACAACTGATCAGGCTCTAAGCGGCCATGACAAATATCACCGCGTGTCATTCCCAGTGTTCGCTCAAGGTCTAAGGGAGTGAAACACTCATACCCAACCATAATGTCTCTAAATCGGGGAATAAACCGCTCGACATAGTTCACAATACCATCGACCACATTCGCCTTTTCTTCATCCCATGACCGACCACCACTGAGGCTATAGGGCATGTATTTACAAAGCAGACTCATCACGTGGTGACCCGATTTATCGGTCAAATCTGGATCGAGGACACTCGGAATAATCGCCTCAATCAGAGGGGGGGCCGCAGGTTCACCTCTTTTGGCACTGTAAAAAGCTTGATTTAGATGTTCGGCACCTTCAGTCATCGTAATACTCGCTCGATGATGATCAGCGATCTGACCAGCACTAGGCAACGCCTCAAATTCAGGTAACGCTGACAAGGCAACATTCATACGCAAGGAGGCAGACTCCTGTCTAAAAGCCCGGATATCGCGCGCAAACTCGCTCGGTAAATGCGCATCACCCAATAAATCGAGCAACGTGCGCTTAGGATCAGTATTGGCAGCAATGATGGGCGCAGCAATGAATTCGTCCGTTTCTAACGTCACACCGGTCACTCGCCCACCTGCCACTTCGATACGCCTCACCGCCGCATCAGTCCGAATCTCAACACCTTTTGCGCGTGCCGACTGGGCCATCGCCCGAGTAATACTGCCCATGCCACCTTTCACAATACCCCAGGCTCCTGCCTGACCATTGATCTCTCCAACCGCGTGATGGAGCATTGCCAAGCTCGCTCCCGGCTGGCTCAACGGCGCATAGTTCGCCGGCATGATATGTGCTGCCACCATCGCTTTGACTTTTGCGCTCTCAAACCAACGATCAATGATGGTTTCTGGTGCGCCGACAAAAAACTGCATTAGGCGCCATCGTGCTTCCGCATCAAGCTTGAAAACATCGACACCCAGCTTCATGACCGAAATCAAATCACTGACACCTTGGTCACCCAGCTTAGGCGGCTCATTCAGCCATTGCTTAGATAATAATGCGCCCACCTGCTCTACTGTCTGTTCAAATGCGCGATAGGCGGCATAGTCCGTGGCAGAGAATTTATTAAATTCGTTTGCGTTGCGCTGGTCATCATCCGTCAGTAATAGGTAATCCCCCGATGAATCGATATAGAGCGCGTTATGTAGAGGAATCGGCTCATAGCCGTAATGCGCTAGATTCAGATCTTTAATCACCTCAGGGCGCAGCAGACTCACGACATAAGAAAAAGTCGAATTTCGATAGCCAGGGTGAAATTCTGCAGTCACTGCAGCACCCCCTACGACCGCTCGCCGTTCAAGTACGCAGACACGAAGCCCCCCCAAAGCCAAGTAATTAGCCGTGGTCAGTCCATTGTGGCCAGCACCGATAATGATCGCGTCATATTCACTCATTACCTATCCCATCGTGTCAGCGTAAACGAAGCCTAAACGCACCTAGGCTCACTGCTCACAAATGAATCGTGACCGTCGGGACCTGTGAGGCGCGCAACAAATCATTAGTCCGACTCCCGAGAATCAGGCTGCGCAATGGTGATCGACTGTAGGCCCCCATCACCAGCAGATCTGCCTGCCGCTCACCGATCGCACGGGTAATCTCTTGTTCCGGATCTCCGGGTAAATACGCCGTTTCAACGGTAAAGCCAGCCGTATTTAACGTATTCCGAGCCCACTGCAGATGCTTATCGGCATCCGTAGCGAGTTTACCAGACATGATCACGTGTACCGGAATATCATTGAGAGCCGGATTTTGCGCGATCAGCTCGACACATCGCCGCGTCATGCGTTTACCATCATAGGCAATCAGCGCACTGCGAGGTTCTACAAATTCACCTGCCACCGTGAGTATGGGACGCCGCACTTGTCTGCTGATCATCTCTACATGCCGTCCAAGATCTCGGCGTGTGCGCTCTGCTGATTCGCCGCGTCGACCCAACACATATAACGCGACATCCTGCTGCTGTTCTTCAAGCGTACCCAATAATTGGCCATACCGCTGCCGGGTATCCACTGAGATCGCTTCATTCGCCTCACATCGCTGTCTCAGACCATTGAGAAATACGCGACCGCGTTCGCGTACCTGACGCGTACGCGTACCCTCTTCTTCAGTTAGCTGATTGAGTAAGTTCTCTTGTGCATCAACACCAATGGCACCACTGTGATCAGTGCTGACCGATATTTCTTGATGTCGATCAATGATATGTAACAGCTCGAGTGGCAATGTGAGCTTTCGCGCTGCCCAAGCGGCATAGTCCGCTACGTAGTCGGCGTATGGCGACTGATCAACACAGGCGAGAATCTTTCGTTGCTTCAGCATCACAGTATCTCAGTGGGGCAGCAGCAAGTCTGCTGGCTCGTCTTTATCATGCAGTGCAAATCGATCCACCATCGTCGCGCTGGCTTCATTGAGTCCGAGCACCTCGACCTCAGTACCTTCGCGCCGAAACTTCATCACCACTTTATCGAGTGCACTCACCGCAGTGATATCCCAGAAATGCGCGCGAGAGACATCAATGCGCACGGCTTCAATCACTTCTTGAAAATCAAAAGACTGGACAAATCGATCGGCGCTGGCAAAAAAGACCTGCCCTAAGATAGTGTAATTCCGTGTTCGACCCTCGTCTTCAGAGCGAGAACTGATCGACAAAATACGACCCACTTTATGCGCGAAGAAGAAGCCTGATAGCAAGACACCCGACAGCACGCCCTGCGCTAAGTCATGGGTCGACACCGTCACCATCACCGTGACGATCATCACCATACTGGAACTGGCTGGGTGGCTTCGCAAGTTTCGAATGGAGTCCCAATTAAAGGTGCCCACTGACACCATAATCATGACAGCCACCAGTGCTGCCATGGGAATACGACTGACCCAATCACCTAAAAACATCAGGAGTGCCAGGAGGAAAATACCGGCACTGAGTGTCGACAGTCGACCGCGGCCTCCCGATTTAATATTGATCACCGATTGGCCAATCATTGCGCAACCTGCCATTCCCCCCATAAAACCCGAGGCAATGTTGGCAACGCCCTGGCCCACACATTCACGGCTCTTGTCACTGTTGGTATCGGTCAAATCATCGACGATGGTGGCCGTCATAAGCGATTCCAACAGCCCAACGACCATCAGCGTTAGGCTATAAGGAAAAATAACACTGAGTGTCTCTAGCGTCAGTGGAAGATTAGGCACCAATAGCACTGGAGGGGTGGTGGGCAGGTCGCCCATGTCACCGACCGTTCGCACATCGATACCCACTGTCACAGAAATGACCGTCAGTACAATGATCGCGATGAGTGGCGACGGTACGGCTTTCGTCAAGAGCGGTAGCCCATAGATAATGCCGAGTCCAGCCGCCGTCATGACATAAACTGGCCAAGGTACGTCAATCAACTCGGGAAGCTGAGCCATGAAAATAAGAATCGCTAGGGCGTTTACAAAACCCGTCACTACCGACCGCGATACAAACCGCATCAGCTCTCCCAGCCGGATCCATCCCGCGATAATTTGTAATACGCCGGTGAGCACTGTGGCGGCAAAGAGATACTCCAGTCCATGATCCTTGACCAAGGTCACCATGAGGAGCGCCATCGCACCGGTTGCAGCTGAGATCATCCCCGGGCGGCCACCAGTGAAGGCAATGACGACCGCAATGCAAAAAGAGGCATACAGCCCGACTTTTGGGTCGACACCCGCAATAATAGAAAAAGCGATGGCCTCGGGAATCAATGCTAGCGCGACAACTAAGCCCGCCAACAAATCGCTGCGGATATTAGAGAACCATTCTTGGCGAATTGTATTCATTAAATGTTGGAGCTCCGGCTGAGGCGAGAGTACGGAATGCCCTCGGATACGGCGATTGGGTTTGAATGGATCGCTTAGGGTATGCGATACGGCGCTACCACTACCAGCGGATATCAGGCCAACTCTGACCACCTATTGGGAGTCATGACCTGCTCGTGGCCGGCCTACGGGGGGACGATTTACTCAGGCAATGAAGCGTGTACAGTGTGCAATGACCACCACAGCAAGAGTGTTCTCGATGACGCCGGTCTATCATTGCCATTGCCCCTGCGATACGAATCAGTTTGATATCTCTGGTGCGCCCATGACGCGCTTTTTTTGTCACTGCACAATTTGCCAAGAGAAATATCAAGCGCCCTATGCAGACGTCGTTTTATTTCCATTAGGGGGGTTGGCCTTACCCGAAAGCCATTCGATTCGCTTTGGCCGATACAAGCGTTTTGGCGCTATTGACCGAGGGATGTGCTCGCAGTGCAATCAACCGGTCATGGCCAAAGCAGGAGAAGGCGGCAAGGGACTCGCCTTTATCGCGGCTCACAACATTACCAATGCAGAGTCGTTACCGGCCGCGAGCATGCATGTCTTTTATGGAACGCGCGTGGCGGATGCGCAGGATGCACTTCCCAAATACCATCACTACTTTTCGAGCCAATTTGCCTTTCTTAAATTACTGCTCACTCGTCGCCGCACGTAACGCCAATACATTCGATACCACTTGACAGGGGCGCCTGGCGATTACCGTGAATCTGCGTTTGGCCAGGCGTCTCTTCGGGCACTCCCCGCACAGAAATCACCGATAAAAAAATAGACGGCTGGCACTAACTGTTATAAGAAGCGATCCCAATAAGCAGACCCTCTTTATTAACTGCGCAACAGCGCCCTCCGAGACATCATCATGACCGATCACACCTCACAAGACTTTGGCTTCGGCACCCAAATCCGAAAGTCACCTTTTTTCGATGCGACGGTTCGCTGGGGAGCAGTCGACTTCTCCGTTTATAACCACATGTACATTCCCCGATCATTCGGCAATCCCGAAGAAAACTTCTGGAATCTGGTCAATCACGCCATTTTATGCGACGTGGCGGTGGAGCGGCAGGTCGAAATATCGGGGCCTGATGCGGCACGATTTACGCAATTACTCACGCCGCGCAATCTGTCCCAATGTGCTGTCGGACAGTGCAAATATGTGCTGATCACCAATGCTGACGGTGGCATCCTCAATGACCCGGTTCTGTTGCGCTTAGAAGAGAATCGGTTCTGGTTGTCCCTCGCCGATAGCGACATTTTATTATGGGCGCAGGGCGTTGCCAGTCATGCAGGTCTCGATGTTTCGATCCGCGAACCCGATGTCTCACCACTACAATTACAGGGACCCCGATCTGGCGACATCATGGCAGCGTTGTTCGGCGAATCCATCAGGGAACTCAAATATTACTGGCTCAATCAGTTCGAGCTCGATGGTATTCCGCTGATTATTTCTCGCACGGGCTGGTCCAGTGAGCTGGGTTACGAAATCTATCTCTGTGACAGCCAGCAAGGTTCTGCGCTGTGGGAAAAGATCATGGCGGCCGGCGAACCACTAGGGTTACGACCCGGTCATACCTCAACGATTAGACGGATTGAAGGAGGCATGCTGTCCTATCACGCCGATATGACGGCAGAAAATAACCCCTTTGAACTGGGTCTCGATCGATTGGTTGACCTCGATATGGAGGCCGACTTTATCGGTAAAGCTGCGCTACGCAGCATTCAACAAGCAGGCGTTAAACGGCGACAAGTCGGGCTGATTGTAAAGGGGGCACCGTTACCGGGACCAAATACTGCCTATTGGCCACTGCGGGCAAAAGGTCAGGTTGTTGGCAAGGTCACTTCAGCGGTCTACTCGCCCCGGCTCGAGCAAAATATTGCACTGGCGATGGTGGAGACCGACTGCAGTGCCGTAGGGATCCAGCTTGAGGTTGAACTGCCCAATGAGATCCGCGATGCCACGGTGGTCGATAAACCCTTCTTCGATCCCAAAAAGGCGATCGCAGCATCGGCAAAACCCGACTGATTATCGGGCGATCACGGACACCCCGTTCCCGCTTTCACTGGTCTTTAATGCGACCGCAGCCTCGGTGCTGTGAGAACGGCACCATCGCTCAATAGCAGGATGCGGCAGTGATGCGCATCAACAGGGTTGTAATCTTCGCCGCAGCTCGGTTTTAAGGATTTTTCCCGTAGAAGTCTGAGGGAGCGCGCCAAAGATGAGGCGCTTGGGACGCTTGAACCCTGCTAAATGGGATCGTGCGTGAGCGATTAGGTCAGCCTCGGTGACCTGTGCGCCGTCCACTAACTCAACAAAGGCGCAGGGCACCTCGCCCCATTTCTCATCCGGCATGGCCACGACCGCGACACACTCTACTGCTGGATGAGAATAAAGGGCATTTTCGACTTCGATCGATGAGATATTCTCTCCGCCCGAAATAATGATGTCTTTCGAGCGATCTTTGATTTCAATATAGCCATCAGGGTGCTGAACAGCGAGATCTCCAGACCAAAACCAGCCCCCACGAAAAGCCTCTGCGGTGGCGTCAGGCTGCTTCAGATAACCTTTCATGACAATATTGCCTCGAAAAACGACTTCACCCTGCGTTTCACCATCCCACGGTACCCGTTCTTGGGAATCTGGATCCAGCACAACAACCTCTTCCTGTAACTCATAGGCCACGCCTTGGCGTGCCTTTTGCCGCGCCTGCTCCGCCATCGGCAAGCTCGCCCACGTCGCTTTCTCGGCACACACCACCGCAGGGCCATAAACCTCTGTTAAGCCATAAACGTGCGTGATGCTGATACCCATCTCTTCCATGGCGGTAATCACCTGGGGAGGCGGTGGCGCGGCCGCCGTCATCATGCGGATTTTTTGTGTAAAGGCGCGGTGATCACAGGAGTCGGCATTCGCGATCATCGACATAATGATCGGCGCGCCACAGAGATGGCTCACCTCATGCGCTGCAAAGGCATCATAAATCGCTGCCGCGCTCGGACTACGCAGAAAAATATGGGTCCCAGCGAGCAGCGTAATGGTCCAAGGAAAACACCAGCCGTTGCAATGAAAAAGCGGCAAGGTCCATAAATAGCGCGGATGGTGCGGCATCTCCCAAGTAATGGCGTTATTCACCGCATTGCTCCAAGCGCCTCGATGCGAGTACACCACTCCCTTTGGCTGTCCTGTTGTGCCCGAGGTGTAGTTCAGTGATAGCGCATTCCACTCATCGTCGGGCAAGGCGTAGGAAAAATCAGGGGCGCCCTCGGCAATGAGTGCTTCGTAGGTGAGCGCACCGATGCGTGTGCCGCCGGGCCCCTCGGTATCTTCAATATCAATGATCAGCAGCGCTCTCTCGCTGAGTTCAACAGCTTCTCTGGCGATGGCAGAAAACTCGGTATCGACCAATAAAACAGTGGCTTCTCCGTGGCGCAAAATGTAACCCAGCGTCGCAGCGTCCAGGCGCACATTATTGGCATTGAGGACGGCACCGAGCATGGGAATCGCCAGCGCACACTCGAGCGCCTCTGGGATATTGGGGGCGATCAACGCGACCGTGTCACCCTTGGTTACCCCACGCTGTGATAACGCGGCGGCTAACCGCCTACAGCGCTCTGCCACTTCGCCCCAGTTTCGTCGTGTCCGACCATACACGACGGCCGGCAACTCCGGATGCACCCGCTCAGTTCTCGCCAAAGCGGAGAGCGGTGTCAGTGGCGAAAAATTAGCGGGGGTTTTATCGAGCTCAGCTCCGTCGTACAGGCTCAAGGTGTCTCCTTATCCGCCCTTGTAGGGGTATTTCAATCGCGTCGTGCGAGCATGATCCTAACGGCAAAAGCGCTCTCGAAGAAGCGCCTATTGAGACGCCTTGGGTCGTTTATCAGCGATTCAGTCGCTCCAGTCGAAACGTTGTTTAGGCCGCAAACGCTTTGGCGCAGGCGGGTCTTGCCAATAAGCGAGCGGCATAAGCGCTGAGCAATGGAAATGCATCCTCAGTAATAATACCCAGGCGCTGAGACATAATGCAGGCATGGCCCAGCATCGTATCAGCAGCAGAAAAATCACCGACCAAATAGTCTTTTCCCACCATGGCTGCTTCAACCGGTAACCACGACTTGGCTAACAGCCTCTCAGCCTGCCCGCGCACTGTTTCATCCTGGCGGTCCGGGGGTAGTAGCAAGGTATGTACGATGATGGTGTTGATCGGTGGCATCACCATCCCCTCGCAGTAATGAAACCATTGCAGATACTCGGGAAAACGAGGATCTTCAGGCGCCGGTTTAAGGCCCCCATTTTTATGTCGCTCTAGGATGTATTCAGCGATGGCACCCGATTCGTAAATCGAAATGTCATCATCCTCCAATACGGGAATCCGACCCAGCGGGTGACGCGCTCTATGCTCGTCCGATTTTAGGTCTTTGGGACTGAAATCCATGCGATTTAACTGGTAGGTCAAACCCAGTTCCTCCAGTAACCAAAGGGTCCGGCTCGCTCTGCTGTTGGGTGCAAAATGTAGGGTCAACATGGATCACTCTCCCAGTCGTTAAAAGGATGTAATAGCACTTATAATATAATGGCACTTGCTATGACAAAAATACACTGTGTTCCGCTTTACGTCGAGCAAACTAGCCCCCATCGATCGATTCTACAAAAGGTAGCGATGCTGATGCACGCTCGTCACGCTCGATCAGACGAACCCCCAAACCAATCAAGCGTACGGGTCTCTTTTGGCGCTCCCAGCCTTCCAACAGCAACTGTTGATAGTCTGATTCGACCGCCTTAGTCCCCACTCGCTCGACCGTTGTCGTCGTAAAGTCATTGAACTTCAATTTTACGAATGCCTTGTCAATCAGGTCCCAGGCTTTGGCCGATTCAATTCGCTCCATCAAGCTGGCATACAGCTGTTCGATAATGGGAGCCCACTCTTGAGGGCCGACAACGTCTTCGGCGAAGGTCCGCTCGACGCTGACTGACTTTCTGACCCGACTGGGTTGCACGGGACGCTCGTCGCGACCCCGCGCTCGTTCATGCAGGACCACGCCGAACTTGCCAAAACGACGGCGTAGATCATGTAAATTCCAGCCTCGGATATCAGCACAGGTGCGCAGCCCGTAACGATGCATCTTTTCCGCCGTCACTGCCCCTACCCCCGGTATCCGCTTTACAGGTAATGCTGCCACGAAGCGATCCACCTCATGAGGAGGCACCACCGTTAAGCCGTCCGGCTTTTTCCAGTCGGATGCCACTTTGGCGATAAATTTATTGACCGATACCCCCGCCGACACCGTGATGGATAGCTCGGTAAAGACGCGCTCGCGAATCGTCTTAGCGATCTGGGTTGCAGTGAGCTGAGGATGGGTGATTTCAGTGACATCTAGGTAGGCTTCATCCAAAGACAGTGGCTCAATGACGTCAGTGAATTCAGCAAATACACTGCGCATGACTTTTGATGCTTCTCGATATTTATGCATCTGTGGCGGCACCACCACTAAATGAGGGCAAAGTCGCATCGCTCTGGCCGTCGGCATCGCCGAACGAATGCCATAGGCACGAGCATCATAATTACAAGTGGTTAAAACCCCTCGGCGCTCTGCACTGCCGCCCACCGCCATCGGAATATGACGAAGCTCTGGCCGATCACGCATTTCTATCGCGGCATAAAAGCAGTCAGCATCAATGTGGATGATTTTGCGTTGCATGGTCGCAGAGTACACCTAAAGGCGCGCTCTTTACCTGCCTCTTGAATTGCCGCAGGCTATGCAGGTGATCGCTTATAGAGACCAACAATGACCCGTAACGCGCTCGAGGCAGACCAATCCAGTGCCAATCTCCTCACCGACTCACAGGCGATTGAGCGGATTTTTCAACATATCGATAATGGCACGACCGACGTAGGCGATAGCGTATGGCGAGAGCCCGTTGAGCATTATTTTGATCAAGCGCGCTTCGATGCAGAGTGTGCGCTGATACGGAGACTGCCCTCGGCGTTTTGCCCCTCTTCGGCACTCCCTGAGGCGGGGAGTTACATTGCAAGGAAAGCTGCAGGAAGACCGCTTTTAGTGGTGCGCGGAATGGATGGGCAGGTTCGCGCATTTATCAATGCCTGCCGCCATCGCGGCATGCAGGTCGCGGCGGGTAACGGCTGTACGCGAGCCTTTTCCTGTCCTTATCATGCCTGGACCTATGGCCTTGATGGACGACTCAAAGGCATTCCCGGGCAATCTGGATTCCCCGATCTGGATAGAGATCAGCACGGATTAATCGCCGTTTCGGCTTTCGAGGCGGGAGGCATTGTGTATGTTCAGCAAGAGGGTGGCCTAGCCACTACACCACCTCCCCATACCCTTGATTATTTTTCGGTTGATCAACGCATTTTTGATCAGCGGGAGCTGACTGACTCTGCGAACTGGAAGCTGCTATATGAGACCCTGATGGAGGGTTATCACATTAAATCGCTCCATCACGAATCGTTTTATCCCTACGGTTTCGATAACTTAAACGTTGTGGAAACGTTCGGCCCGCATTCTCGTGTCATCTATCCTTTTCAACGCATCGAAGAATTGCGATCAACAGATCCACAACATCGCAAACTCAATGGCGCGGTCACTGCTGTGTACATGCTATTTCCCAACGCCAGTATTTCTGTCTTATCGAAACACACCAATCTGGTCATTTTGGAACCGATATCACCCACTCAATCTCAGTGGATCATCTATAGCTTGATTAATGAATCGGATAGCGGCCTTCCTATTTCAATCGAAGATGCGCAGCGCGACGCTAAATTTGTCAATGATTCAGGGCAAGAAGAGGATCGGGCTGCTGCAGCCGCCATTCAGGAAACCTTGGCCAGTGGCGCTAACAGCCACCTCACGTTTGGTCACTTTGAAAAAGCGATCGTACATTTTCACCAGCAGTTGGCGCAGGCACTCGATCAGGCTTAAGCAGGCACCAATCGCTGTCTATTATTGTTGAACATTAGGGGACCCTGATGAGCCGTTTGGCCGCACCAGATCAAAACACACTTAAACAGTGCGAGGCTGCACTCGTGCAAGCACAAACCACCATGGGCTATTTACCCAATGATGTGCTGAGTCTATGCCACTGGCCTGAATTATTACAAAGCTTGGGCGGCTTGGTTCATACCATATTGCAATCAGGGCAGGTGGATCCAACGCTCAAGCGATTGATAGGGGTGATCAGTAGCCATACTCAAGGCTGCACTTATTGCACTGCGCATGCGGGCTATGGCGCTAATCAACTGGGGGTAGAGGCCGAGAAAATCGCCGCCGTATTCGAGTTTGACACCTCACCACTATTCACCGCAGCCGAACGAGCGGCGCTGCGTGTCGCGTGGCATGGCGCGCTGCAACCCAGCGCGGTGACCGACGCCGATATCGCGGCCTTAACCCCTCATTTTTCCCAGCGAGAAATCGTAGAGATTGTTGCGGTTTTATCGCTGTATGGTTTTCTCAATCGCTGGAACGGCACACTGAATACGGAGCTAGAGGCAGCGCCCGCCGACTTTGCAGAATCGCTCGCCGCATTGACACCGCTGCGCCAGGACTGAGTCCCGCCGAGATAGCCCATCAGCTATTCGGCAACTGCACCTTATCAAAATGCGCCTCGAGCAGATCGCTCCCCAAGGTTGAACCATCATTGTTACCCAGCTTAATCGCCGGCCACGCGCCCGAGGCAAAGACAAACAATACCCAGGCTCCCTCCGGTCCGGCGACTAACGGGCCGTAGCCTCGGTTGGCTAATCCAATGCGAATGTCTCCCGCAGCATGCCACGTTGCACCAACACGTTGCGACCCTTCTAAAATAATCTCGGTGTAATCGCAATCATGGGTGTGCGCCTCAATGGTGCAACCCGGTGGGTAATATACTTTGAATACGGTCGGGGCGGCCGGGCTTGTCGGATCTCCTACGCGATACATGGAGGACACCACGCCCGTGGGTAACTCCACTTTATCAAGGTCTTCCCACGACAACGCGTAATGACCTTTTTTTTCGAGTATCTGTTTCACCTCTTGGTCTGTTTTTTGCGACACGCTGGTTTTCCTCTTTTATAGTATTTGTCTTCACAGCGGATACCGGCCATGACCTCAGCGCGCTGTGATCGATGTCAGAGGCAGATTGCTATGCGCTGTATGTTGCCTCTTGTATGGCCATTTTTTTCATCGCAAGCAGCCCTCGCCAGACTAACAATGCGGCCAGCGGTAGAAAAATAGCCGCAATCAGCGCTAACGACTTACCCACCGCAAGATCACTTTGAAAGACGTAATCACTTACCAACGCCACGCTCGAGGGCCCCAATGCTAAACCAATCAGATTGGTTGCCAACACGTAACACCCGGCCATCAGTCCACGCAGCTCGTTGGGCGATGCATTTTGGAGTCCCGTGGCAAACAGTGCCAAAGGAAAGGTGACCCAATAGCTCGCTAAGGCAATCAAAATCAGTGCTGAGGTCAGAGATGTTGCTAAGCCTGCCCCGATGACGAACGGAATGAGCACAAGAATACTAATGAAAATAACGACTAATGGCGCCCGTTCAGCGTTCACTCGAGTAGATATCCAGCGCGCAAAAATCGGCCCACTCAAGACGCCAGCGGAACCGGCAATCAGGGCAATGGCGCCGTAGTAGCGCCCCGCTTGAACAATATCGAGCTCATGTACCCGCACCAATAGACTGGGAATCCAGGCCTGAAGGGCGTAAAGCACCAACACAATAAACGGCGAACCCAACAAATACGCGCCAAACAGTTGCCTACGTGGCCAGACATATTGACCTACTTTCTTCCAGGTCATCGCCTCGGCGTCGTCAGTGAGTCGCTCCTGTCTCATTGGTTCTCTTAAAAGCGGCAAAAGCAGTGCAATCACTACTCCAGGCAGTGCTACGAGCATGAAGGTCAGCTGCCATGGCGCAATCACCCCCACTACGGGCACTTTGATTTCCCCCAACTCGCTCGCCCAGCCAATCACCTCAGCCCCCAATAAAAGCGACAAACCGGCACCGAGATAGGGGCCCATCAGAAAAATACTGACGGGCAATGCGCGCTTTTCCGGCGGGAAATAATCGGCCAATAGCGACCAAGAGGCGGGCGTAACACTGGCCTCACCGCCGCCAATGCCCATGCGAGCGACGCCAAGCTGCCAGAAGCTATTTGCCGTGCCACATAGCATACAACTCGCGGTCCAGATAAGGATGCCCACAATCAGCACACGAATACGGTTGGCGCGATCAACAATTCTGCCAACTGGGATACTCAACAGCACATAAGGCAGTGCGAAAGCCAGCCCTTGAAGAAAACTGACCTGTGAATCTGACAATCCAAAATCAGCGCGAATCGGATCCACTAGGAGGTTCACGATTTGTCGATCGACAAAAGAAAACGTATAGGTGGCCGTTAACAACGCCAGCGCCCACCACGCATGCCGCGCTGATGGTTTATGCATTGATGAGGTCATACCGCATCCTTCACTCGATATTGGAATAACTCATGCTTTTGATCATCTCGATCGTAGAATAAAAAGGGGGCTTACGCCCCCTTTTAATGATTGGTCGCTTGTGCGAGCAATCAGTACTGATAAGCAACCCGTAAACCATAAGTCCGTGGCGCGCCACCCCAGCGTGCCGAGTCGAGCGTACCCACATCAGCGGCATAATCAAAATATTCCTCATCGGTCAGATTTTTGCCATAAATCGACACTCGGATTTTTTGACTCGGCGACGTATAGGTCAGGCTCGCGTCGAGCAGACCAAAAGACTCTTGCTGCAACCACGGCTTGTTGTAGAGATCGGTCATATACTCGTCCCGCCAGGAGTAAGCCACTCGTGTCAGGAGCGCGCCACCTCCCATCATGCCCATTTCATACGAACCGGCGACGCTGTAACTTAATTCTGCAACCTTTTGAAAATCCCAGGTGCTGGCGAGCGCGTTATCTTTTGAATCCACTACGCCATCGGCATTTGCATCAAAGTACTTGATATTGGTGAATTCAGGATCCACTGTTCCAATAGATGCTTCTAGCCGCAAGCCATCAACCGGCTGCAATTGCACTTCCGCCTCGAAACCACTGATCTCAGCCTCACCCGCATTGAAGTTAATCAGGCTGGCACCACAGTCATCGCAGGGATTGTTAACAAACAGGATCAAGTCTTCGTAGTCAGCCTGAAAATAGGCGATATTAAAGATGCCGCGACCATCGAAAAAGCTGGTTTTAAATCCGACTTCCAAAGAGTCTACAGACTCAGGGTTGGTAGGCCCAACAGCGTCAAGTGTTGCCGCTCTGGCATTGAATACCCCACTCGCAAACCCTCGGGTCCAACTCGCGTAAGCCATCATGTCGTCAGTAAACTGATACTGCGCCGACACTTTTGGCGAGAAGTTAGACCAGTCTTTTTCGTTCGAAGCATTGTTAGTGCACGAAGAAAAGTCCAGCTCACAGGACCCCAAGATACCAATATCAATACTCTTTTCTTCCTTCGTCCATCTGCCGCCTGCGGTTACCGACAGGGCATCTGTGACGTTAAAATTGATCTCGCCGAATACGCCGAAAGTGTCGTGTTCGGTTTCTGAATAAGTTGCCGCGTTCAGTGAGACAAAAAAGTTTCTTCGCTCACCAATGGAATACTCTTGCTGAAATTGATTGACGCCGACAACAAAGTTGAAGCGATCAGAGAAAGTCGAAGAATATCGCACCTCAATACTGGTCTGATCTTGCTCTTCTTTGTTGTCATTGAAGTGGAAAATGGTGAACGGCGTACCATCAAAGTCGGTGCTTGAGTTGTATTCGACATCGCGATAACCGGCAATAGTGGTCACAATACCGTGTCCGAGATCCCAGGTGGCGTCTAAGACTATAGAGCTGGTTTCGAGCTCGGTGTAGCCAATCAGATCATGATTGATCTCATATTTATCGTTTGGTGGCGTATAACCCCAGCGGTTCTGAGCGAGAAACTGGCTGCCCTCTCCGCAAACAACATTACGGTTATCGACGCCGGGGACAGGCACACAATTGTGCGCAACATTTTGAGAATTAGCACTTCCCGCATCGTTTTTTAAGAATTCCGCGATCACAGTGGCTTCAAAATTATCGGAGAACTCAAAGCGAACCATGGGCCTGACAATCGTCAGGTCCATCCCGACCTTATCGCCAGTATCGGTATCTGGCATACCATCGGGATAAATACTGAGGTCGATGCTACCGCCGTTGTTATCGTCGAAATAGCCGTCTCGATCCATCTTAACAAAGGCGATCTTTCCGAAAACATTTTTTCCGAGGGGTCCTTCGACACTGGCGTTAAATTCAGTCGCGCCATAATTACCCACTGCCACCTCAGCGTTGAAACCAAACTCGTCGCCAGGCCTCTTCGATTTCACCAGCACCGCGCCACCGGTGACGTTTCTGCCCAGTAGCGTCCCTTGCGGACCGCGCAGCACTTCCACCGCCTCTAAGTCAAAGGTACTTGCTAGCGCACCAGGGTTGTAGCCCAGGTAAATTCCATCAACAAAAATACCCACCTTAGGATCGTTTGTTCGAGTGGAGCCATTTACACCCATGCCACGAATAAAGAAATTGGGATAACTCGCGTAAGTACCCACATTATTGAGCTCAGCATTGGCCACCATTTTACCAATGTCGACCAAGTCGACGGTGAATGAGTTTTTTAACGCATCTTCGTTAAACGTGACCACTGACCCTGGCAGATCTTGTGTCGAGATGCCGGCTGCTTGTTTACTGGAGATAACGATCACTTCCTCGATAGTCTGCGCCCACGCTTTCGGGCCGAAAAAAGCAACAAAAGTGGCCAACATCAATGTGAGGGGCAACTTAAGCTCGTAATGTATTTTCACTGTGTAACTCCTTTTCATGACTGCGCCCAATGCCACTTTATTGATGGGGGCTTTAAGCGGCGCGCTTATGATTCTTACTTGTTTGGCGCAAGTATCTAAGACCTTGAATGACATTAAAATAAATTGCAATCGGATTTTTTTTAACGATCTTAAAATTCAGATTTTGTTGCACAATCTAGGCTAATTTTCCGTTTAAAGCGCTGGCAGAGGCGTCTATCCGCCCCTACCTCACGCCGCATAGAACAATCAGGCCAGATCGCGCGCGACAGTAGCCTGATGGCCCACTTTGCTAGAGAGACTGTCTTTAACGCGTAAAAAATCATTTCAGTTGATGCGATATCGAAAGATAGGTGCGCCTGTAAGCAGTCAGCGCGCTACAGCGCCACCGCTAACCAGCAAAACTATTAGGGTCCGATCATTTTAAATTGCGCTGATTCATCTGTTATGGGACACACGATGCGTTGACTATGCATCTCACACGCTTACGCTTGCAGCGATGATGCGCACGTCACTCAGAGCGACGCAATGTGTCTCAGATGGCATGTGCGGCAGTGCCGCAAAGCTGCCGACTCACTGGAAACTCCCAGCAGCCTTAATCGCGCCGCTTCCAAGCCAGTAGGCACAACTGATGAAGCGCGATAGTCGCCGCCGCTAGGGAGGTGATGTCTCCCACATCATAAGCTGGAGCGACTTCGACAACATCCATACCCACTAACTGAATACCTCTTAAGTGCTGCAGAATTTGCAGCGCCTGATGCGTTGACAGCCCACCCACCACAGGGGTTCCCGTGCCCGGCGCAAAACTGGGATCAAGGCAATCGATATCAAAAGTAAGGTAACAAGGACGATCCCCTACGATCTTTTTAACTTGCGCCGCCAACTCGGCGGGTTGTAAGTCGTGCACCGCCGGCGCGTCAAAAATATGAAACCCATGGTCCTGATCATTATGCGTACGTAATCCGATCTGTGCTGAATGGGCGGGAGACACAAGCCCTTGCTGCGCGGCGTGATAGAACATGGTGCCATGATCTATGCGCTCAGACTCTTCAGCCCAGGTATCTGAATGCGCGTCAAAATGGATCAGCGCTAGTTCGCCATATTTTTCCGCATGAGCGCGTAGCAGTGGATACGACACAAAGTGATCCCCACCCAGCGACAGTAATGCGGTGTCGGTCGCGAGAATATCGCGCGCGCATTCGTAGATTTCTTGCGGCGCGGCAGCAGGATTACCGGCATCAAAAAAACAGTCTCCGTAATCCACCACCGCCAAATCATCAAGCGGGTTAAAGCCCCAGCCCATCACTTTTTCTTCCCATGCAAGACACGCGGACGCCTCACGTACAGAGCGCGGTCCAAAACGAGTACCCGGTCGAGCGGTCGTCGCTAAGTCAAATGGAATGCCCATGACAGCCACATCAACATCGCTTAACGCTCTGGAGTAACGGCGCCGCATAAAGCTCAGCATGCCGCCGTAGGTTGGCTCTTGAGTAATCCCGTAAAGACTATCGCGGGTTAATGCGTGATCCGTTGGTGACGTCATTTTATCTATCGATCCCTTGGAAGTTGTCACGCTAGATTGTGCTACGTCGCCACTATTGGCACCAGTTTTATTCGACGCTGATTCGGCACAAACTAATCGACCGAATTCACGCAGGCAATGCGCTCGAGTGCTTCGACGCTGCCGGCAGAGCTTGACGATTAGCCAAGCGGGACCGCCGATACCGGTGGCGTTTTCTCAGTCGTCACTTCTGCGTGTGCAACGCCAGCAGACGCTGGGTCATCAGCCAACCCCCCCCCTTAAAAATATCGGTGAGCGAGCTGCCCGAGAGTGAGCGAGATGACGCCGAGGTCACCTATAAATCATGGCAGGAAGATGCTAATTTAACGCCGATAAACGCCCTGTTTTAAACGCCTAATATGGTTAATCGAGTGATCCCCACTATCAATATCGCGGCGCTATTCGACGCTGAAAGCCCCTCGAGCCCTGCGCACGCAGCAACCGATCTCGCGCTGTTTGAGGCGGCTACGACGCTTGGTTTTATGACCATTAGCGGCTTACCTCACAAGGCCGACATTGGCGCCTCGGCTAAGCGAACCCTCACCAAGCTATTCAGCCTGCCTGCCGATGCGCAACGCAGACTCTGGAAGCGGAATTTTGAACCTGATAATCCCAACCTCTATCGCGGTTGGTTCCCATTACAGTCAGGACCCACTCTCAGCCGCGAGGGCTTCGAGATTGGCCCCGACATAGTCCGAGCTCTGCCAAATCCACAGGCAGATGTCTTACTAGAGCCCACTCCGCTGCCAGACGAAGCTGCTTTACCGCAATTCCGCGCAGTAGCAGGTCGCTATTACTCAGTAATGGAGATAATCGGGGCAGCGTTGTTGGCGTCACTATCGAGGAGTCTCGGTATTCCATCTGCGGTGTTCAGAGACGCCTTCACTGACGGTATTTCGACACTGAGATTACTGCGCTATATCCCGCGGCACGACTTACCGATCAGCGACGCTTTAAAGGCGACACGCGGCGCACATGTCGACACGGGCCTGCTGACACTGCTTGCCCCAGTTAACGGCGCGTTGGGACTTGAAGTACAAGCAGAGCAAGGCCACTGGATGCGTGTTCCCGCAGAAGAAGGGACATTGGTCGTCAACTTTGGTGGCTTATTAGAGCGTTGGACGGGAGGCCTTATCAAGGCCACGCGGCACGGCGTGGGTGGGGTTCACAGCGAGCGGTTCTCGATTCCTTTTTTTATGGAACCCAACCCCAATACGCTGATTACACCCCTCCCGCTTGCCGGCGTTTTGCCTTTTAAACCTTTTTTATTTGGTGACCACCTTTGGGCCACTACCACACGATTTACCGAAAACCTGGGTCTCAGCCATCTGCGGCCGCAGCAATCAGATTACGAGGACCCACTGCAAAGTGCCTCGGATCAATTGTCACCTGAACCCGTTTATTAGACGACGGCTAGAGGATGTGCGCGCCGCAGCGGCGAAGGTATCGAATCAGCGCCAACTTTTAACGGCGGTTCATGCTACCGTGCTCGCCCTCTCGTTTGCGATACTAGACGCTCAGCGTCAGGATTCGCGTTTGAGATCTGGTTGGGGCATCTATTGAACCGTTGCGCTAACGAGCGTTGCTAGGATCTGTCGTAAGACCCTTTAATAGGACATCTGCACTATGCGTAGCCAGCACTATGCTGACGAGACAGTGATAGGGAGTCGCCTGCTGCTACCCAAACTCTGGCAGCGACTCGCGCCTATTTTGTTAAAAAATCGCGGTCGCGTGGCACTCGCCGTTCTGTGTTTGCTAGGTGCCAAAGTCGCACTGATGTATATCCCCTTCTTATTGAAAGCACTGGTTGACGGCCTCGATACCGATCCGAATCAGTTGGCAATGCAAGCCATTCTCATACTGGTGCTCGCCTATGGCGCAGCGAGACTGACCACCACGCTCTTTGGCGAGATCCGCGATACCTTATTTGGCCGGGTAACAGAAAAAGCGATGCACGAAATCAGCCTGAGCACCTTTAAACATGTGCACAGTTTGGATCTCGAATATCACCTCAACCGGCGCACAGGTGGTCTGGCCAGAGATATTGAACGTGGCACAGACGGCATCAGCTTTTTGTTGCGATTTTTCATTTTCAATATTGCGCCCACACTGTTCGAAATCGCAATGGTTGCCATCATTCTTTGGGTTAATTACGGCGGGCAGTACGCGCTCATTGTCTTACTCTCCGTGATGGCCTACGGCAGTTTTTCATTTCGAGCGACAAGCTGGAGAACCCAATACGTTCGCGAGGTGAATCGCGCAGACTCTGACAGCCAAACGCGCGCAGTTGATAGCCTCCTCAACTATGAAACCGTCAAGTACTTCAACAACGAACCCTTCGAAGCCGGACGCTATGACATTGCGCTCGATATTTGGGAGCAGGCGCGGCGGAAGAATCGACTGTCTTTGTTCGCCCTGAATGCGGGGCAGGCGCTCATCATTGCCATTAGCCAAACCCTTATGCTTGGTATGGCCGCACTGTCAGTGAGTGCTGGTGACATGACCCTTGGCGACTTCATTCTTATCAATCAATTTATGCTGCAATTATTTCTACCGCTGGGTTTTCTGGGATTTGTTTACCGCGAAATCAAAGCCGCTTTGGCCAACATTGAGCGCCTTTTCAAGGTGCTCGAAGAACAACCGCGTATCGATCCTCACTCGACCGCTCCCGATTTATCGCTTTCAGCTGGCGACATTCAATTTAGTCACGTCGGGTTCTCTTATCGAGACAGCGAGATGGTACTGAACGACTTTAACTTGCACATTAGGGGAGGCCAAACCGTTGCGCTGGTCGGCGTTAGTGGCGCAGGAAAGTCTACCGTCAGTAAACTATTATTTCGGTTTTATGACCCCACTCAAGGCGTGATTAAAATCGATGGAACCGATATCAGAGAGATCAACTTGCCCTCTCTCAGGAGCGCCATCGCAGTTGTTCCCCAGGACTGCGTGCTCTTTAACGATTCGCTCCGAGAGAATATCCGGTACGGTCGACCCTCCGCCACAGACACAGATATCCAACAGGCGGTCAAAGCGGCACATCTAGCAGATTTTGTTGAGCGATTACCCGATGGCTTGAATACATTGGTCGGCGAGCGGGGACTCAAAATTTCGGGTGGCGAACGTCAACGCGTGGCAATTGCCCGAGCGGTACTCAAGCAAGCTCACATTCTTATCTTTGATGAGGCAACGTCTAGCCTTGACAGCCACTCAGAGCAAGCCGTGCTCAAGGCATTTAAAGCCCTAGCAGGAAGGCAAACGACGTTAGTCATCGCCCATCGGCTGTCCACGATTATTGATGCCGATCAAATTATCGTCATGCATGCCGGTAACGTTGTGGAACAGGGTACCCACTCAGCCCTGCTTGATGCATCCGGGAAATATGCCGCGCTGTGGCGGGCTCAACTTCAAGAGCAACGTTAGCGCGATGATTATTTTTAATGACGTCAGCCTGCGCAGGGGGAAAAAGCTCTTATTCGCAGGGGCCTCGATCACATTGCAACCGGGCCAAAAAATTGCGCTGATTGGCGCCAATGGGTCAGGAAAATCTAGTTTTTTTGCACTGCTATTGGATCACTTATCGGTGGATAGTGGCGATATTAGAGGACTTCAAGGCCTCCGTATCTCCCACATGGCGCAAGAGGTTGAAGCGAGTGAATTATCAGCACTGGAATATGTACTCGCGGGCGATGCCAACCTCTATCGCGTTTTAAAAGCGCTCGAAAAATCGGACGCCCAAGAGGACTATGTACAGTCGGCTTCGCTCCATCAGGAGATGGAAATACTCGATGGGTATAGTGCCGATCGGCGTGCTGAAAGACTTTTACTAGGATTAGGCTTTCAACATGAGCAGCTGCAGTCGGGCATGGATAGTTTCTCGGGGGGCTGGCGTATTCGACTGAACTTAGCCAGAGCCCTTATGACACCCTCAGATTTACTGCTACTGGACGAGCCAACCAATCACCTCGACCTCGATACGACCATTTGGCTGCAGAACTGGCTCAAGGCTTATCAAGGCACACTACTCATGGTGTCTCACGACAGAGACTTTATCGACGCGACTTGTGATCGCACTATTAAAATTGAAAATCAGCAACTCGATGCCTACCGAGGAGGCTATTCTGACTATGAGCGACAGAAAGCGGAACGCGCTTTGCAACAACAAGCCTCTTTCGAAAAGCAGCAACGCAGAATTGCCGACATTGAAAACTTCGTCAGACGCTTTAAGGCCAAAGCAACAAAGGCGCGACAGGCCCAATCTCGTATTAAAGAGTTGGAGCGTATGCAGATCGTTGCTCCCGCTCACATTGACTCCCCCTTTAGCTTCGCTTTTCCGGCACCGGGTAAAACCAGCGATCCGCTGCTAGTGCTGGCTCAAGCAAGCTTGGGTTACGACGCAAAAACGATTTTACAGAACGTTAACATGTCCTTAAGTCCCGGCGATCGTATTGGTTTGTTAGGTAAAAACGGCGCGGGTAAATCGACCTTATTAAAAAGTCTGACCGGCGAGCTTGCCTTGCGTGAGGGGGAGCGCACTACTGGTGCGCATCTCCGCATTGGCTATTTCGATCAACAGCAACTGGAAGTGTTAGATATGGAGGCGAGCGCCCTCCTCCATCTGCAACGATTATCACCAACAGCACGAGAACAGTCGCTGATGGATTTTTTGGGTGGTTTCAATTTCAAGGGCGAACGAGCCAAAGAGGCGATTCGACCTTTCTCTGGCGGAGAGAAAGCGCGCCTCGCGCTGGCACAAATCGTTTGGCAGGACCCCAATGTGCTGGTACTTGACGAGCCGACCAACCACCTTGACCTAGAAATGCGCCATGCATTGGAATTAGCCTTGCAGCAATACACCGGCGCCATCATATTAGTCAGTCACGACCGCCATCTGTTGCGAAATGTGGTTGATCAACTGCTCTTAGTCGACGACGGGCAGCTCACCGAATACGATGGTGATATCCCCAGCTATGAAAAATGGGTGATCTCGTCAGTCAATAGTCGCCCTGCGTTACAGGCGACTATCGAGCAGCCTGTCAGCAGCGACGCCGATACGACACAGCCCAGTGCGAGCAAAAAGCAGCAACGCCAATTAACGGCAACGGCAAAAGCGAAGCAAAGTCCAATCAACAAGGCAATCAGCCGTATTGAGACGGCAATGGATCGGTGTCAGGAGCAACTCTCGAACGTGCAGTCTCAACTCAGTGATGAAAACCTCTATCACGACGAGCAAAAACAAGTGTTGCAGGCACTCATTCAACGAGAGGCCGCTCTGCAAGGTGAGCACGCGGCGTTAGAGGAACAGTGGCTCACGCAGCAAGCTGCGCTAGAGGACGCGGCGAGCTGACTGGACGTTCTATCCGTCAATCACCCTCGCGGCGAGCTCATCTTCGTATCAGGGAACGATACGCCGCAATTTTCAAACAACCGAGCGTTACTTTGCGACAGCCACCTGCACTGGGCGCTTACCATCCTTACCATAAAGATTGACCTGCAGACTTGATATGGCATGCACCAGGATGATGGGCTCGATCTTTTGTTTACCTGTCCAGTGAATGTGAGGAAAGCGCTCGAGAATACGCTCGTACGCCATTTTAAGCTGCATCTGCGCGACGCGATTACCTAGGCAGCGATGAACGCCATGGCCAAAGGCAAGATGTTTATCGACGTTGGGTCGGTTCATATCAAACACATCAGGATTTGGAAAAACTGTTGGATCCCGGTTGGCAGCGCCGTACCACATGATCACTTTCTCGTCTTTGGCAATGCGCTGTCCGGCGACTTCTGTGTCCTCCAACGCCGTGCGTCTCATGTGCATAACAGGCGATACCATCCTCAACGCTTCATGACTCATGCGTTCGATTAATGATGGGTCATCAATGACCATTTGGCGCTGTTCTGGAAACTCAGTAAGCAGCCGAATAGTGCCTGAGAGGGAATTACGGGTCGTATCATTGCCTGCGAAGATGATGAGCAACCAAGATCCATCAAGATAGCTCTGCGACATGGGCTTATCGCCCAGTGTCGCATTGGCAATCGTCGTCAAAAGATCTTCACGGGGGCTTCGAATACGGTCAGCCATGACGCGCTCACCGTAGCTGAACATATCGTGGAGCATACTTTCAAAGCGAAAGGGAAACGTGGGCTCGGATAACAACATTCTAATCGGGTGGGTAATGAACTGTGGTGCTAACTCAAGGTAATGCATCCACTTAATGATATCTGCGCGATCGTCTTCATCGACTCCCAGCATCTCGCATAAAGTGAACATAGGAAGCTCAATAGAAAACAGCTTGGCAAAATCGACTACCGGGCCTTGCCGTTCCATATTATCGAGTAGCGCATCGATCTTCTCTCCTACCCGCTGTTTGAGCGTTTCGATATAGGTCGGAAAGAAAAACGCGGCCTGCTGAGTCCGTAAATCACGGTGAAGATCTGCATCAAGATTAATGAGCGAATTATAGGCGGCATACATTAAGCGCTCCGCTTTCCCTGTAGGATTAGACAGCACACTCATATTGATGCTGCCGCGCTGCGAAGAAAAAAGCTGTGGGTTCAGCTCAACCTGTTTGACATCGTCATACCGCGTGACCGACCAAAACCCGGAGGCCGGCTTTTTGACTGGCGACCACATGACGGGCGCGTCTTCTCGCATACGCCGGTAAAAATCAAAAGGCTGGCCCGCGGTCCAGGCGTTGGTCACACCGAGCTTAAAACCGTCCAAGCGTGGATACACTTCTTGATACACAGGGTTGCGAGCGCCGCTATCAAGTAGGATGTTGTCGCTGACCGCAGGATGGTGGTCAAGTGGCGCTGCATTATCCATAAATTTTCCAAAGGGTTTTCTGGGTCACGGCGAAATCAGATCCTTCACACGAAAAAGGGCAGTTAAGCGGTATGCTATGAAATGCGACATCACGCTACTGGGGCCTACATGGTAGGGGTATTCGACAAAAAGTACAGTTCAGATCAGGCTGACTCATCCGACCTAGCATCGCTTTGCGCACGCAGCGACGCTGTCGCTCCATAGCCGTCACAAAACACAGCGAATCGCGCCATCCCCCCTGGGTCGAAGACACACCGTAGAAGCGGGCAGCGACAATAATTCGTCTCAGTAGTCATCAGATCGGGAGGAACCTCCGTATAATCGATGCGTTCAGTATTATGAGGTATCCCGTGAGGATTCTTGTCTACACCTTTATTTGGCTGCTATGGCCACTGGCTTCGCAAGCGGAGTATTCCCATACCTACCTTGACAGCTACCCATTAAAGGTCGCCTCAGTGGGGCAACTTGAGCTGGCTTATCGGATCGTCGAGCAACACCCCGACAAGCCAAAGGCCGTCGTCATTATGGGACTCGGAGGCTCCAATATCGCTTGGGGCGATGCCTTGATCTCGGGTTTGGCGGCCGGGGGATACGAAATTTTGCTACTCGACAATCGTGACACCGGGGCATCGACCCGCTTCGACGACTGGGGGCAACCCACGCTGTGGTGGGAATTATTAAAATACAAACTGGGTTTCTCGGTAAACGCACCCTACACCCTAAATGATATGGCAGCCGACATTACGGGGCTCATGGCCGTAGTGGGCTACGATCACGCCCACATTATCGGTGCCTCAATGGGGGGAATGATCGCGCAGATTGTTGCGGCTCAACACCCTGAAAAGACACGTAGCTTGATATCGATCATGTCGACTACCGGCGCGCCTCATCTGCCACCTCCGACTCAGGAAGCAGAGCAACGGTTACGCAATCTCGCTATCGGTGATGCCCAGGCTGATCGAGAACAAGCCATTCGTGACAGAGGTTTTTTTCCTGAGTCGATGCAGCGTCACCTGATGGCGATATTCAAAGTGGGTGATCGATCAGCGGAAGTCGCAACGATTTCGGCCCCCACGCTGGTCATTCATGGCGCAGATGATGGTCTGGTGCCTCCCGAACATGGCGAACATACGGCCTCGTTGATCAAAGGTTCCTCGTTTAGACTATTTGCCGGCATGGCTCACGACATGCCAGAGGACATCATTCCGTTACTGGTGACAGAAATGACGACCCATATGAACCGAGTCGAGGCAGGCACGCTCGCAAAGCAATAATGCTACCGAACGTGCCTCCCTCACCTGATCGATGCTTGATCGAGCCACTCCCTTATAGGGTCCATTCCCGACGCGCTATCCAACCCATTTGCTAGAAAGCGAGCCGCACACGAACGCCGATATTGCGACCGGGCAATGGCACCTGGTCCTTCACGAAGGAGGTGTGATTCCGTGACACTTCGTCGGTCAAGTTTCGTGCAAAAGCCGTTAAGGTGAGCCGTGTTGCATCGCTGAATCCATAAGACCATGAAGCATCGGCATTTACTAACGTGAAACCCTCGGTAACCGTTTCTCCCATCGCCACATCCGTTTGCCGCTCAACATCTTTTACCAACAACTTGACGGAAAAATCGTCCAGCGTATAACGGGCCGTCAACATATTACGCGCAGGTACAATTCTCGGTACTGAGCGACCATCCGTGAACTCGGCATCGACTTCGTCGCGGCCCAGAGTTACTGCGAGCTCGCCCAGAGGTAACGCGAACCGCGCACCGACTTCGATCTCATAACCCGTGAAATCCGCGTCTTGCTGAGTATATTCAGACAGAATCAGCCCCCCGTGGTCACCATGCTCCCCGTGCTCATCCTCGTGATCCTCACCGACATGCGCGTCGTGTTCTGCCTCCAACTCATCACGCAAGTAAATGTAGTTATCAACGCGGTTGTAATACACCGATGCCGATCCAAACCAGTTGTGGGAGTCAAAGGTAAAGGCGAGATCAATATTGTCAGAGCGCTCCGTATCCAGATTGACGTCACCGACTTCATAGCGACTGCTGGCAAGGTGCTCTCCATTCATAAATAACTCAACCGCCGAAGGCGTCTTGCTCACACTGGCTAGGCCGAGGGACAAAGAGGCATGCTCATTGAGGTCTCGCCTTAACGTAGCAGCTGCGCTGAACACTTCGTCACTAAAAGCATACGGATCGTATTCCATCGCTTGATCATGATCACCCTCATGGTCCTCGTCATGATCACCCTCATGATCCTTGTCATGGCCCTCGTCATGATCACCTTCGTGATCTTCATCATGGCCTTCTGCATGATGCATCTCAGCGATAAAACCATCGCGGTCTATTTGATCGAAACGCAGGCCGATATCCAGCGTAGCGAAGCCCACATCATCCGAACTAAAAAACCCTAACGTTGTCTCGGTTGAATCGACTGGCGCCATAAACGCTTCCTCGCCAATAATCGAGATTTCTTCCTTGGCGTGATTCAATACAACACGGCGTATACGGTCGCCCGAGCTCAAATCGAGCGAGATCGACACCTCGGTGGCTTCGTTACTGAATACAGTCGGGCCCTCTTCGTGCCCATGTCCCTCTTCATGCTCGTCGTCACCCTGCTCACCTTCAGCATGCTGTTCCTTGAGCTCGTAGTCAGACTGTTTGACGGCAAAGTCGATCGCATTGAGAAAGGATAACGACGTCTTAAACGAACCGCTTAGTGAGAGAATCTCCGATTCGGTCTTGGAGAAGATGCGCTCATCCTCATGCTCATCGCCATGCTCACCCTCGTGCTCATCACCATGCTCATCGTCGTGATCACCCTCGTGTTCATCATCGTGCCCTTCATGTCCACCCTCCTCGTGCGCGGCTTCTGAATGAAAAGGAATGCCGTACGTACTGCTGAGATCACTATAGGACACACCGACATAGCCCCAATCGCCCGTCGTTGAAACACCAAAACGGTGCGACGTCGTGGACACATCAGAGTTTGAGAGCTTGTCCATGTTGCCATGCTCATCATCATGATCCTCGTCATGGCCCTCATCATGGTCTTCGTCATGGTCTTCGTCACCATGCGTGCCAATGACCGCACCGTTGGGAACGTCATAACCCTCCATATCGACGTCTTGGTAACTATAGGTGAGATTCAAGCCAGCCAGATTGCCGCGAAGCGCTACATCCGCTGCTTCACCATCATTCACTGACTGGGCCTCTGCACCTACTGAACCACTGAAACCATCGAGGTCCGAGGTGGATATGGCATTATCGACCACGTTGACAATACCGCCGATCGAGCCATTTGAGTAAAGCAGTGCTGAGGGACCACGAACGATCTCTACCTGTTGAACATCGCTGAGACTGACGTCTACGGCATGATCTGGACCGAGCGCAGAAACATCACGAACGACCGTACCGTTATTCAATACTCTGACGCGATTGCCGCTCAAACCGCGAATAATGGGCTGCCCTACCGCCGCGCCGAAATCGGCCGATGACACACCTAGCAGAGAATCAAGATGCGCGCCCAGTGTCTGGACGCCGTTCTGCGCTAGTGTTTCGTCATCTAACACATGAATCGGCCGCGTCGCAGACGATTCATTCACTCCGACAAATGAAGCAGTGACAATAATTTCTTCTAACAATGTTTCTTCGCTCCCCGCGACGGTCATGGGTATGACGGCAACCGCGAGTAGCGCACGTGCTGGAATGCGCCGCATGCTGAACTCCTAAAGTAAGCTGAATGAAATGAACTAAGGGATCGATTCAGCTAACTGGCGGTGCGCGCGCTCGAAAGAAGTAAGTAGTACTGGAAAGTGGCTTTAGCCAGAGGGTACCGTTGAGCAGAGACACGAGCGAAAACGGCTCGGTAGGAACCGATGCACCCACCAAGGTAGGCTGCTCATCGATACAGTGAAGACACTCGACGTGGCCTTGGGTGACCTCTGTAGAAAAGTCATGCTCAGCCGCATGAGCCACGTTGGTAGCGACAAACAGTATCGCAACACAAAGTGCCAAGCGGCTATATTTTGTCAGCGTGGAGAACAACATTGACGTGTGTCTAATTGACTTTGACGTGAAGGATAACCGTAGTGACCTCAGCAGTTCAACCCCGAGGGGAAAGTTGCCACAATCCACAGCGGCCCCTGACTGGCCTGTTAGTCAGCGAACTCGCGCTGAGTAGGCTGGTTCAGGTCTTACTGAATACACGGCTGAAGACGCTATCGAAAACCTCAAGCTCTTCAATACGCCCCATACTGACGCGCGAATATTGATCGTAGCCATCATATGCACCGCGAATCATGATGTTGTTTGCGGCCATCTCATTTTTAAAATCGGTCGCATTTCGACCAATATCGGCATAAACAAAATTAGTTTGCGAGGGTAATGGCTCAATACCATGGCGCCGGAAGGTGGCATTCACCATCGCTCGACCTTGCAAGATCTTTTGCCGAGAAAAAGCAATGAATTCATCGTCAAGATAGCTGTGGTAAGCCGCATAAAGGCCCACTCCATTGGGCCATGCCATCACGTGATTTTTGACCAACTTGACGATATCCGGATGCCCCATTCCGTAGCCGACTCGCAGCCCTGCCATACCAAATATTTTAGAAAAAGTTCGCGTAATGAGCACATTGGCGCCTTCACGCACCAAATCGAGCATCGACGTATAGTCTGGTTTATCGGTGAGCTCGTTATACGCCTCATCGATCAAAATCGGCACACGGGGGCTGACTTCGCGACAGAAAGCACGTAACTCATCGCCGTCGATCGCCATTCCAGTGGGGTTATTCGGATTACAGAGATAGACGAGGCTCACTGTGCTATCCACCGCACGCGCCATGGCATCGAGGTCGATACTCATATCCTCGCGCAGCGGGATGCGAGTGACTGGTATTCCCAGGCGCTCAGCGTAAGCCAAGTGATCTGAATAGGTGAGACTCGGCGAGATCACCCTACCCCGGTTACCGAACGCCACCATAGCCGCCTGCAACCCCTCGTTCGACCCTGACGCTAAGAACACCTGATCTGAATCAAGCCTATGGCGCTTCATAAACAGTGCCGGTAAATCCTGCTCTATTGCGCCCGGATAGTAAGCTGTTTTCGGGAGGATATTGGTGACTGCGGCCAGCGCCTTAGGGCTGGGGCCATAAGGATTCTCGTTGAAAATCAAACGAATTTGACCTGCAGGAATCTCGATTTGGCCCAACGTAAACGGTGATAGGGCCAGTCCAACCGTTCCTATGGATAATCGCTGCAAAACCGATCGGCGATTCATGCCACCGTCTAGGCGCTGTTGATCGTTTTGAAGACTGCCAACTGATCTCAGTACCGGCTTACTATTGATTCTTTTTGGCATCCGCACTCTCCGCCTGACACACCCCACTCCTTGATACGCAGATTTTTCTGCATTCAATCCGTACAATGATCATAGCCTTTCTGATCCAATAAGCGAGCGCTCTCGTCATCCAACGAGTGATCCCAACCTCTGTCCTGATGCTCTTGGATAACGTTTCACTGATCATCGATTACGCCTCACGCCTCACACCTGATGACACCTTCCTCATCACTCATTCCTCATCCCGCGTTCCTCACCCCACAGTCCTCACCTCCCGCCCCGCAGAAGCCATGTTAGGCGGCATCTCAGCGGTTTCTAACCATCATTCAGTTCAGTTCGTCACAACCGAGGACTATCAGTAATTTGCACACGATCGTCTTAGTACTTTCGGTTTATCATGCGGCGCTTAGCGCACCAACTGATAGAGGAGTCACTATGGGTGGCCACAACCCCATTGCAGAACTGATCGCCGACAAAGGCTGGTGCGTTGCCGATGGTGCAACGGGGTCAAACTTTTTTGGCCGAGGTCTAGAGGCCGGTTACCCCCCCGAGCTTTGGTGTTTAGAAAAACCGGAAGAAGTGTCTGCCTTGCACGATGCGTTTCTTGAGGCCGGCGCCGATCTGATTTTGACCAATAGTTTTGGTGGCAATGCACTGCGACTCAAGCTACATGCCTCTGAGCACCGCGTTACAGAACTCAATATCGCCGCAGCTCGCCTCGCACGTGAGGCCACCCAACGGCACGCTGCCACCACCGGTCGGAAAACCTTTGTCGCAGGATCAATAGGCCCCACCGGTGAATTGTTTATGCCCATGGGTATGCTGGATCATGCGCAAGCCGTTGAAGTGTTTTGTGAGCAAGCCACTGCCCTAGCCGACGGGGGTGCAGACGTACTCTGGATAGAAACCATGTCGTCGACAGAGGAGGTCGCCGCAGCAACCGAGGCGGCGAAGACCACCGGGCTACCCGTCTGCGCCACCTTGTCATTTGACACGGCGAGATGCTCAATGATGGGTGTGACACCGGCGGACTTTGCGCAATTCGCGCTGGATATTGAGCTCGACATGCTGGGATCCAATTGCGGAGTCGGTCCTGCTGAACTCCTCGATTCCACTCAAGGCATCGTGGCTTCTGGTATTGCCCTGCCGATAGTTGCCAAGGGCAACTGTGGTATTCCTCAGTATCTCGACGGCGCCATTCATTTTCATGGTAGTCCTGAACTGATGGCGCAATATGCACTGTTTGCGCGTGATGTGGGAGCCACGATCATTGGCGGTTGCTGCGGGACAACGCCAAAACATGTGGCCGCTATGGTCGCCGCACTAACAACCACCAATGCTCGCTCATTCGACGCAGAAGCGATGAACGCGGCGCTGGGCACCCCTTGGGCTAATCTGCCCAAGCAGGGTGAGAAGTCAGCCAGCTCAGAGAATACCGGCAGGCGGCGGCGCAGTCAGCAACGCGAGCGCTAAAACACGCCCCTGCTCAATACGCGTTCACCGCGCACATAACAGACATAAAAAAACGGCCACATAATGTGGCCGATTGTCATAGTCACCATTGCTTGTCTTGTCAGCTTAGAACTCTTGAGACCAACGAATACCGATCGTTCTGGGCCGCGCTCGCACGCCATAGTTCTGCGAACCACAGGTGCCTGTCGCACACTGCGAGGTGTAGTACAGCGCAGCATCCTCATCGGTGAGATTACTCACGAATAGCTCAACCGCATATTGGTCGTTGCGAATACCTGCAGTGACATCCATGAAGGTATTGGCAGGGATCTCACCTTTTACCAAGTTGTCTTTGACTCTGAGATCCGAATTGCGCTTGCCCTCATGAGAAATAGCCCCTTGAAGATGCGCGTCAAAACCAGCGAGATTAAAGCTATACCGCGCTACTAAGTTGCCCTTGAACTCAGCAGCGATAGGGAGCTGAGTGCCAGCCGGCGCCCAAGCACCCCCATCTGATTCACAACCTGCGCAGTATGCGTCCTTCAACTCACTGTCTAAAAACATCACCGATGCTGAGATATTGAAAGAATCCACCGGCAACCATTGAATCTGACTTTCGATGCCGTTTACATCTGCAGTCGGACCATTATCAACCTGCGTGATGGCATTGGCGCCAACAAAGGATACTTGGAAGTCCTCCCACTCTTGCATGAATGCCGCACCGTTAAACTGGAATCGGCCATCTGCCCAAGTCGTTTTCCAGCCAAGCTCATAATTCGTCAGGAAGTCTGACACATACTCGCCCGCATCCGGCTTACGGTTAATCCCGCCAGGACGATAGCCCTCTGACCAAGTACCGTAAATCATATGGTCGTCGGTCATCTTCCACGTCAGGTTGGCACGATAAACAGAGTCGCTCTCTGAAATGCCCTTATCGACATTCTTACAAGGCTTCCCTTTCCAATCATCCTGGGTGGGGCATTGGGCTTCGCCGGTACCAGACCACACGCCATTAAAGCCTAGGCCAAATCCATAAAAGCCCTCAACCGATACCTCTGGCTTAAAGTAGCGCGCACCCACAGTCGCCTCGAGGCGGTCTGTAATGTCAAAGCTCACGCTGCCAAAATAGGCCTCGTCCTCGTCCTCCCGAAAAAGGCTATTATAATAGACGATATCTTTGAACTCCGGACTCGCACCCTGGTTGGGCCACATCGACTCAGCGAGCCCCTCGACCAGCCAACGCTGCTGGAAGTCATGCTCCTGCTTCTGATAGAAAAAACCCACCTGGAATCGCACGCGACGATCTTGGGGTGAACTGATGCGTAATTCGTGGCTGGTTTTCTCATAGCCATCATCATTTACAAAGCGGGCGCCCGGCATAATGCGCGTCCCTGCGTCGGCAAAGAACTGATTTGGCGCCGAGCGGTCACCACTATTTAAAAAGTGCAAATCTGCGTAGTAGCCGGTCGTGTAGACCGTATCGTACCAATATGAATAATCTGAATAATCAAACGATCCATCGACCTCTCGGTCTAAGTAAGCACCCGCATAAACCACGTCAAAGTTACTGATTTTGCCTTCGACCGTGAGACCTACTTGGTACCATTCGTCATCAGTAAACTCGTCCTTAAAGTGCGTTACCGCACTATCACCATCAACAAAGTCACTCAGATCCTCGCCCCAAGAGCCTTTACCCTCTTGCTTTTGGTACTGCACTGTCGGGGTAATTGACCAGTCATCGTTGAGGTTAATCAACATAGACAAACGAGCGCCTTGGGTTTCGACCGTGTTGTAGTCGTCCTTCGCTACCGCCGCGTTGTCTAGAGTGATGTCGTCTGCCGTGGTAGAGGCCAAGCCAGGGAAGGTGCGGGTACCGCGCTTATTATCGATCCAACCCGCATCTTCGCGCATCCACGCTACCAGACGAATGGCTGCGTTCTCGCCAAAAGGCGCATTGATAAAACCTTCAGCGGTATAGCCGGTGTCATTACCGTCAACACTGTTGCCCTCTAAACCATAGCCTGCAGAAAACCCGCTGGGGTCCGGCTTGTTGGTGATGATACGGATCGTGCCCGACTGCGAGCTCGCCCCGTATAAAGTGCCCTGCGGGCCAGACAGTGCCTCGATTCGAGCGATGTCGTACATGTGAATATCGAGGTTGCCTTGAATCGTAGTGATCGGCTGCTCGTCGAGATACATGCCTACGCTCGGCTGCGAGGTCGTCGCCTGTCCGTCACGGCCCGTCGCAATACCGCGCATGTAAACAGGAGAAAATCCGACACCACCTGCCGCCGGTGGTTGAATAGAGATACTCGGGAGCATCCGCGCATAATCCTGAAAATCTTGAATACCGAGCTCGGCAATTTTCTGGGTGCTCAGCGTCTCGATGCTAATCGGCACGTCCTGCAGGTTTTGAGCTCGCTTTTGAGCGGTCACCACCACTTCTTCGAGGCCCTGAGCGTATAAGCCAGGGCTTGCAGCAATCAGCGCTGCTACCAGCGGCGTGCGCATAAAACGCGCTGGGCCACTCCGTGAGGACCGGGGGAAATTCGACATAATGACTCGACTCCAGTAATTAGTTGGCGTTGTTTTAAAACGGCGGCCTCGATAAACCGAGGCGTAATGCCGTGCACGTAATCTACCCTTTTTCACCGCTATTTGCTACCGAGAATACACGGTGCCCAGAGGTGGCGGTTACGGAAATTGTGGTGCCGAGGGGTACGCAGTCAGTACATCTCCCAAGGTTTCCTTTAAGGGGGTTAGATGAGGCTCAAAAGCGCGCCACTGTTCGACCCCATCTTGGTAAATCGGCTGTCGCACTTGCTCCGAGCTGGCTGTCCGTACGGGGCGCTTGTTCTCAAAGAACCGCAGGCAGCCCTCTTCAAAAGGCAACCCACAGTAGTCGAGCACTGAGCGGATCTCTGCCTCAACATCATTCACCAACCGCTCATAGATGACGCGATGCACGCGACCAGGCAGCACCGCGTCATAGTGGTCCATTAATTCGACATAATCTCGATAAAAGTGCCCGACATCGGTTAAGGAATAACTAAAGCTCTGGCCTCTTGCGAAGTACTGCTTAAAGTTAGAAAAGCAGCAACCGAGTGGATGCCGACGCGCGTCAATGATTTTGGCATTGGGTAAACACGCCTGTATTAAGCCAATATGTAAAAAATTATTGGGCATCTTATCGATAAAATACTGGCTCTGCGTCTTGCGATGAATGCGGGTGCGTTCGAGATAAGTGCTGCCGACATCGTGCAGTTCTTGGGCATTCATTCTCGCCAAAACGCCATCGTAAGCGCCCATCTCATCTTCATTGGCTTGTGCGCGCAGTTCTTTTGCCAGGGTAATGATGTCTGGTAATTCGGTGGTGCCCTCTACCTGTGAGTGGCTGGCCAAAATCTGCTCTAGCAACGTCGATCCAGCTCTCGGCATACCTACAATAAAAATAGGACTGTCATCTGGGCACCCCATTCCGGCCCGCTGACTAAAAAAAGACGCCGTAAACTGTGTCTTCATTCGGTTAACGCGACGGTTATTCTGAGCATGCTGATAATTCAGCGTCGAGCGATGCAGCGCATTGCCTTTATCATAGTGATCGAATGACAACGTATAGTCGCCCGTATCCTCAGCGGCCTTACCCAAGGCAAAGTAAAATTGTACGCGGCTACTGAGCTCAAGATCCTCGCGTGCAACCTGGCGATTCATGTTCACGATATCCTGCTCAGAAAAGCGGAAAGTTTTCAGGTTAGCCAAGCTCCAGTAAGCCTCACCAAAACGCTCGTCTCGATCAATAGCGCCCCGATAAGCGGCCTCGCAGGCCTCACGTTTCCCCTCTGTCTTCAAGACATGCGCATAACTCAACCAGACTTTCGCATTCTGCGGATACTCATCTAATAGGGCCTGATAAAGCTGGCTTGAGCGTTCGTATTCTCCGATACGGCTACACACAACCGCCGCCAAATTGCGGTATCCCGGACGATCGGGCTCCTCAGCTAACAACTGATCCACTTCTCGTAACGCGTCATCTGACTTGTTCGTTCGGTGCAACAACACTGCCAAGTTATAGCGCGCGCCGGAAAAACCCGGCGTCAACTCTAAGCAATACTCTAATAGCGCCTGCGCTTCTTCGTTTCGACCCACTCTCACCGCTACCTCAGCCAGCATGCGAATAGCGGCAACATCCGTGGACGCTTTTTTAAGGTGGGATTTTAGAATCCGCTCTGCCGTTGGCAGCTCGTTCGCGATCATTGCTGCAGCGGCTTGTTGCAGATTGGGATTACCCGTCGAGCACTGCAAATGTCGCAGATAGGCACTTTCGCTCGCCGCCTTATCGCCAATCGCATAGCGGTGGTCCGCAAGTAGGCGCCAAGCCTCCGGATGGTTGGGGTCTAGCGCAACGACTTTCTCTAAAATCTGAATCGCCCGCTCACCCTGCTGCTGCCGCCCCAATACCACCGCCTGTAGAAAGTGCGCTGGCGCATGATCTGGCACCACCATCAGGATTTCTTCTAATTGACTCGCCGCCTGCTCCAGATCGCGATCAAGCAATTGCTTGGCATGCTCCATCGCCTCACTGAGGTTGCCGGTTTTATCGATTGCGTCACTCACTACTCTCTCACCTCACCCAAGGCACTCTTCACCCACAAGATTCTTCACTCAAGGCACTCTTCACCCAAGGGACTCTTCATTCAAGCAACCCGTACCCATCAATAAACACGCTACCCTGATAAACACAGGACAACCGACTTCGTGTGGCGCTGCGCAGCCTAGCCGCATTCAGCATGAGATTGTGTCACAAGATGCACCGCTCATCACCGAGTCGTCGTGGACGTCACGCTGGCTCCCCTCTAGCAGCAGTGAGCTGCCAAGGCCTCTGCGCAATGAACCATCTCACCCAGTAGTCGCTCATCCAATCGCCCTTTTTTTCACCCAATCGACTCCCTGCGAGAAATCGTCTACATTTCGCGAGGATCCCACCGACAACCTTTGACCAACAACAGATCACTATTATGTTGATAGAAGAACCCGCACGATCAGTCAGCGTTATTCATGAAACCGAAGTGCTCGTTGTAGGCTCTGGGCCGGGCGGACTAGCGGCCGCACTGGGTGCTGCGCGCGCCGGTGCAGCCGTGACCCTACTTGAACGGTTCGGCTGCTTTGGCGGCAACATCACCGCCGTAGGCGTAGAGGGCTTCGCTTGGTACCGGCATGAGCAAACCGTCGATACCGAAGGCGTTGGCATTGAGTTTGAGCAGCGAGCTCGCGAGATGGGGGCCGCCGTCAAAGAGCCGCAATCAGACAGTCATGCGATTGATGGTGAGGCCTTTAAATGGGTTGCGGATACCCTGGTCGAGGAAGCGGGTATTACACCCATGCTACACCGTTTATTTGTCGCGCCGATAATGGAAGGTGACACCATCAAGGGCGTCATCGTTGAGAGTAAAGCGGGCCGCGAAGCGATCCTCGCCAAACGAGTGATCGATGCCACCGGTGATGCCGACGTGGCCTATCGCGCTGGCGCGACAACTATTAAACAACCCAAAGAAGAGATGATTGGCGCATCGGTGATGTTCTCAATGTCCGGGGTGAACAAAACACGATTTATTGATCACGTGAAAAGTGACCCGCAAACCTATCGCGATTGGGAATATGGGCAGTGGTCGGTCGAGACCACGGGAAAAGAAGACGAGATGTTTTCGCCCTTCCTGCGTAAACCCTTTGAACAAGCAAGGGAGGCGGGTTTAATACCCAAGGATCTTGACACCATTGCGGGCACCTGGGGTGCACTCTATGACAGTGGTGATCTGACTTACCTCAATCTAGTGCACCTACTCGGCTACGATGGCACCGACCCAGCTGATTTAACCCGCGGCGAAATAGAAGGTCGCAAACAAGCGATGATGGCTATCAACGCGCTCAAACGCTACACGCCCGGTTGTGAGGGCGCCAAATTACGTAACTTTGGGATGACGCTTGGGATTCGCGACACGCGGAAAATCGATGCGGCTTACAACATGAGGGAATCCGATGTCCGAGATCAGGGGCGCTTCGAAGACAGCATTGGCATTTTCCCCGAATTTATCGATGGCTACGGCATTCTTATCCTGCCAACGACCGGTCGATACTTTCAGGTACCCTATCGCACATTGCTACCCCAAGGCATCAAGCACTTGATTTGTGCGGGCCGCATTACCGGGGGTGACCGCGTCAGTCATGCGGCAACTCGCAACATGATGTGCTGCACGGTGACGGGGCAAGGTGCTGGCGTTGCAGCCGCGATTGCGGTGAAGCACGGCCACGGATTCAACGAGTTGGATATCGGGCAGGTACAAGCGGAGCTGAGACGACAGAACGTGCGCCTGCACTAAGATCGCAGGGGACCATGACGGAACAAAAGGCGAGAACGATGCACACAAGGCGTTGGGAAAGCAGGCAGGCAGCCATCACAGTGCCCTTTACCGCGCCCCGATTGGCTAGATCTGTGCTGCCTGTAGGCCGCCGTCGCGTCACGGGCCAGCCAACCGGCGGTGACCCGTGCAACGGCCCATCTAACTCATGCAACTCATGCAACTCACGCAACACCACCACTCTGACGCCCTACCAACGGGATTGGATGGTACGCGCATGAACGACCGCGGCTCGCAGGGTATCGGCTCGGCACTGGATGAGGCGAAGCTGCGACTGGCCGATGACGGCTTCGCCCTGTTGGAGGGGATGTGCGACACCGTGCTCATCACGCGTCTGCTCGACCTGTCACTAGCGCGCAGTCGCGCAGTAACCCAAGCGCTGGGAGAGCAGACTATCGGCATCGGCAGCGCGGCTGGATATCTCGAAATCGTGCAGCGATCCCCCGGCCGCTGGGACATTCCCGTTTCGCCAACCGAGTTCGGTGTCGAAGACCAGTCGCTGCCTTGGTGGCCGCTGATCACCGACACGCTGGGCGCTGATGCCGAACATGCTTTCAGTGGCGTGGTGTACTCGGACCCCGGCAGTCCAGCCCAGTTCTGGCATATCGACTCGCCCCACGTGACCGCCGAACATCAGATGCCCCATGCACTTAACGTCATGGTCGCACTGCACGACATTACGCTGGCAATGGGCCCCACAGAGCTTGCGAGCGGTTCGCACCGCCTGACTAACCACCTCTGCAATCCATCGCTCGTGAGCGACGAGCTGGTTTACCAGCACGAGACAACGCGCCCAGAGCTGCTGGTGGCAGGCACCAAGGAGGACGTGCCGGAGCGAATGTCATTCCCGCTAAGCGCAGGCTCATGCCTCGTGTTCGACGATCGCATATTGCACCGCGGGCTGGGTAACGACTCGACACGCCGACGCAGCATGGCCTACTTCTCTTATCGCAAGGCCGACTACCGAGAGAACACCCACTTTGAATCGCAGCGCTCCATATACCGAGCCGGCAGTTGAACGACCACACCATCTAGGCCCTGAGAGCGTATTGACTTGGCCGAGCCGATCGCCACACGATGTCGCCGCTATCGGCCACTCTCTGTTACTTTAAGCCTATGAAAATCACTGTGTTGTTGTTCCTGTTGCTGCTCGTCCCGCCAATGCAGTCGGCAGAGCTTGGCAACCTCGATCCCGAGGCAGTCGGCTTTTCTAGCGCCCGACTCACCAGAGTCTCTGAGTTCGTCGACCGCGAGGTCACAGAGGGCAGACTAGCCGGTGCCGTCACACTCATCGCCCGACACGGGCAGCTCGTGCACTTCGAATCCGCGGGCCGTTATGGGCTAGACGACGACCGCCCCCTCGACACAGACGCCCTATTCCGTATCTTCTCCATGACCAAGCCGATCACGACGGTTGCGGCAATGATCCTTTACGAAGAGGGCGCCTTTCATCTCGGCGAGCCCGTCGCCAAGTACTTGCCCGAGCTGGCGGAGATGTCACTGTTGATCGACGAACAGCGGGTGGCACCCAAAAATGCGATGACCATCGAACAATTGATGACCCACACCGCCGGACTCACCAATGGCTGGCACGTCGAGCATCCCGTGGAGCTGGCTTATCGAGATGCCGCTCTTGAAAAGAGCCCCGATCTGGACGCCTTCATCAGAACCCTTGGCAACCTCCCGCTTCGTTTTGAACCAGGCACACGCTATCACTACAGCGTTGCCACAGATGTATTGGGTGCGCTGGTAGAGCGACTCAGTGGCCAAACGCTGGAGCAGTTTTTTCACAATCGGATTTTTGAACCCCTTGGTATGCGCGATACCTATTTCAATGTGCCGGCAGAAAAATCCGACCGTTTAGCCCGCAATCATCTCTGGGATGCCAAAAGCCAGCAAGTCGTACCCATGCCTGACGGACTGATACCGCCACCCTCTGGCGTGACCCTTTTTTCGGGTGGTGGTGGGCTGATATCAACTGCCAGAGACTACTGGCGCTTTTGCGAGATGCTGCGCCGCGGCGGCCATCTGGATGGCGTTCGCATCCTTGGCCCAAAGACGCTAAAAGCGATGACCATGGCACGCCTGACACCCGAGATCAGGGACAATGGCGCAACGGAATACCCCGCCTCCCATCTTTATCCGGGGCAATCCTTTGGTCTCGGGTTCGGTGTGATCACCGACCCTGCCCAATCCCAAGTGATCTCGTCCAAAGGCGAGTATTCCTGGGGTGGCATCGCCAATACTAAATTCTGGGTCGATCCAGAAGAAGATCTGGTCGTGATATTGATGACACAGGTCATGGGTGCTCCCTATAGTGACCGCCTGCGCTTTGATCTCAAGGTTGCCACTTATCAAGCGCTATCAAACCTTGGAGCATCAAACCGATAGTGATTGCAGCGCCTGCCTACGTCTGAAGAGCAACGCATAGATGGTTGCGTATATCCCCACCACCGTCAGACCGACCCACTCGATTTTGAAGGGCGTAAACTGGAAAGCGAGCACCAATGCCAGCAGGATCACCCAATTTACCGCGATATACCGGCCGGTGCCCAATGCCTCCACTGTGAAACCAATATTGTGGGTATACAGCCTAGTGAGAGAGTCGAGAGAATTCACAACAAAGAGAATGCCCACGCCCATCATCGCCCAGCTCATCGGGCCCGCTATGGAGATCTCGTTGGCGAAATACCAGTACAACACTGAGAACCACAAGGCGATCGGGATCGACGGCACAATCAACAACAGCAGCAGTAATTGCCAGGCAGTAAATCCACTGACAAAGCGTGACACGAACTGCCCGATCATGATGCTCCAGGCGAACCACCAAAAGAGATAGAAAGCGTGATAGTCATTGATCGGAAACACAAACTGCGGGAGCTGCACGAAGTACTCGCTCAACTGACCCATCATTCCCGCAAGCCCTAGCGCGCCCATGTCAGACGCGAGAAAAGATCCTGCAATCAGCGCAAAGAACAGACCACTCGATGTCAGACTCAGGGCCTTCACGAAACGGATCTGGGTACTGGAAACCACTGCCACCAGCACAGTCAATGCCACCAGTGTATAGCGCACCTCATTCGAGATACCTTCTATGTATCCCGGCAAATAATGTAAAAACAGGTAGCCTGTAAAGGCGCAGGTGCCGATGATAGTGAGGTTATTGACCAGCTTGACTGCGGGAATTTCGAACAGCTGCAATTTCGGCTCGACAACACAAAAGTAAAAGGTGGTGAGAAAATAAAACCCCCAGACCAGGAAACCCCAGAATCCAAATTCAAGCGCCAAGGGATTCGCAAAAGCGTAGTCGGGCTCGCTGGCAAAAATCTCGAAATCCACCATGGGAAACATCAGCAAGCCGACATCAAGTCCAGAGGTGAATAAAATGGCCAGAAATGTCACCAGGGGGACCGGGGCGACACCTTCAAGACGCATTGAGCGATAACGCACTACAAGCCAGAGCGATGTGAGCGTTGTTAGGCCAATCGCGATCGACAAAATCCCGTTCACTATCCGATCTCCGTTAGTTAGAGGGCGCCGGACCGATAGGTACCGACCGCACTGGCGCGCACGTGCGTTGCCGCGTCGCCCACTCGGCGTCTTGCCATACGTCAACCTCTTGCCGCATCGGCTCTTTCCCCATGATCAGATCCGCCGCACGTTCGGCCACCATGATGGTGGGTGCATTGAGGTTGCCATTCGGAATCGTCGGAAAAATCGACGAGTCAACGACCCGTAATCCTGCTACACCGCGAACCCGACACACCGGGTCCACCACCGCCATCGGATCGTCGATGGCGCCCATTCGACAAGAGCAAGAGGGGTGGTAAGCCGTCTCGACGTTGTCTTTGACCCACGCATCGATTGCTGCATCATCTGACAAATCAACGGCGGGTTGAATCTCTTCAGCGCGATAAGCATCCAACGCAGGTTGTTGCAAAATCTCTCTCGTTAAACGCAAGCAAGCCCGCCAGTCGGCGCGATCTTGATCTGTTGCGAGATAGTTGAAAAGAATCAGCGGCTCATCATCTGGCTTAGGCCCAGATATCCGAACATGGCCCCGGCTTTCGGGTCGATTGGGCCCGACATGCACCTGAAAACCATGACCTGCGAAGGCAGCCCGACCATCATAACGAATGGCGGCAGGTAAAAAGTGGTACTGAATATCAGGCCATGCCAAACCGACGCGGGAACGAATAAAACCGCAAGATTCAAAATGATTGGTCGCACCCAGGCCCGTTTTAGTCAGCAACCACTGCACACCAATACGGAGCTTTGCCCACCACGCGAGATGCCCGTTGACGGTAATAGGCGCCTTGCATCGGTATTGAAAATACACCTCTAAGTGATCCTGTAAGTTTTCCCCCACCCCGGGCAATTCGTGTTGCAACGCGACGCCTGCGGAGGACAGTACTGCGGCGGGACCGATACCGGACCGCTGCAGTATTGTTGGAGATCCAATCGAACCAGCACAGAGAAGCACCTCGCGCCGCGCTTGAATCGATCGAAGGACGCCTTTATGACGATAAGTTAATCCGGTGACGGTTTTATCATCTAAGGTCAGCGTCTCGACTTCTGCCTGAGTCACCAAGGTCAGGTTAGATCGCTTTCGCACTGGCTGGAGGTATGCGAGATCGGTTGAGCACCGCTCACCCCGGCGCACGGTCATGTGCATGGGGCCAAAGCCTTCTTGACGAAAACCGTTGTAGTCGGGGGTGGTGCCGTATCCCGCTTCGTCGCCCGCAGCGACAAACGCGGAGTACAGCGGATTTCGCATGTTATTGCCGTTGCAAGTGTCGATAGGGCCTGCGCCCCCGCGGTAGCGATCACCACCACCCATCCAACGCTCCGCGCGTTGAAAATAAGGCAGGCAGTCGGCATAGCTCCACCCAGCGGCACCCGCTGCCTCCCACTGATCGAAGTCGCTAGCGTGACCACGCACATAGACCATGCCATTAATAGCCGATGACCCCCCCAGTACTTTACCCCGTGCACAGTCCATCCGACGGCCATTAAGATGCGGCTCGGGCTGACCCCAGTAGCCCCAGTTGAAACGCGGCGTATTCATGGGGATCGATAAGGCCGTGGGCATGCGAATAAACAGACTCCGGTCATCAGCACCCGCTTCGAGTAATAGGACCGAGCAGTCTGGATCCTCGCTAAGTCGATGCGCCAACACACAGCCGGCAGAGCCCGCCCCGACAATAATGTAGTCAAATTCCGTCACGTTGATTCGGTCACTCCCGGTTGTCGAGTCAGTCGATACAGTAACCACGAGGCGAACATCCCGATCACTGCAACGGCGGCAACATAAGCGAAAAACCCTTGGTAAGCGGTTCTGGTGTCGTAATGAGTATGTAACCAAGCCGCCACCTGCGGCACATACGCATCAGGGCTATAGCCAATGATCGACACGACGCCGATGGCGGTGCCCAACACACGCGTGGGCACAGGGCAATTATATAAGAGCGCCCAAAAGACACCCCGCAAACCATAAGCCAGCAGCGCGAAAGGGAAAATAAAGGCCCACAAGGTCCACGCCCAGCCTGGCGTTGCGGGCATAAGCGCCAAGTACAAGCAGGCCAACACGGACAGCAGAAATAACCAAACCATGAGTAGCGGATTGCCCACGCGATCGCCCACTATGCCCGCCAGAATACCGCCAGGAAAGCGCATCCATAGCTTGGCGGCGCCTAATGCGGTTGCCGCGGCCAACGTCATCTCAAACCCGCCGGTCTCGGCAAAGCTGGGGAATTCAATGGTGGCCCAAAAAACGTGATAGAGCGCTGACAAAATAATACACAACAGCCAAATACTGGGCTGACGAACGATAATGAGCAAATCTGCCCAGCGGATTCTTTCTGTTTTTATCGTGACGCTCCCTCCGGGCGACGACTTCCAGAGCATCAAAATCACGCCCAACACGGCCGCGCTGACGGTATACAGCAAAATGACGTTGATCATTCCTAGCTGACGCGTCGCAAACAATCCGAAGATAAACGTACCCACCGTTAATAAAATCGCCTCAAACAACCCGCGCGTCCCCTCTAGCGCGCCGAACAGCCGACCTTGTTCCTCACCGCTGCCGAGCAATCTCACTTGCTTAAACATCGCGGCCCACAAAATGCCGACACCGATCACCCCCCAAGCGGCATAGATCACCAGCAATTCCTCATAACTGGGAATAGTGGCGAACCAGGCGTAGCTGCCCGCACTCGCAAAAAGCGCAATGATGACCAGCTTGCGTGCCTCAACGCGATCTGCCAGCCAGCCTCCTGGCACGTAACAGACGAGACACGCCAGTGCGTATGTACTACTCAAATTACCCAGCTGCGCTTCAGTTAACGAGAAAGCTTCTAGCAATGAGGTCTTAAACAACTGACGCAGATAAGGCGCGCTGTATATCACCGACGCCGCGAGCGCAAGAATCATGACCTGAGCGTATGCCGCTATCCGATCTCGATTCATCGCTTCTCTCCTTCAGGTTAATCAAGGCCGCCCCGCCAAGATGGAGGCGACGTGCTCGGGCATAGTAAGCCTCAAGTGCTATTCGATAGAAGGGTAGATGTCGATAAAAGGTATCTCGGTGAATCCAGACGTGCGTCGCAGCCGTTCGTCAGTGCCTCAGTGGTTCAGATGGTCTCGATGCACTTCTCAGTGATAGCAAAACGCTCAGGCACATCCGTCATGACCATCTCGACACCCATCGTTACCAGCTTTTTCGCCAGCGATACCGAGTTAATGGTATAGCACCGGAGCCGTCGATCGCGCGCTAACACTGATTGCGCTGTGCGCTGGTCGAGCTGTTGTCCGTCAAGGTGCACGCCCGCAATATCGTATTGCTCACAAAACCACAGCCCATCTGAGGGTAGGACCTCAGCAATGAGTGCCAACGGTAATTGTGGCAGCAACGTTCTCATCGCCTTCAAAAAGGTGCGATCAAAACTCGATACGATGCAACGATGCGCTGGATGGGCGCTAATTTTTTCGGCGAGTGCCGCCGCGGTCGCCGTTGCGGCAACGACATCCGATGGACACTTTGCTTCCCAAATAATACCAGGTCGGTCTTGCTCACCCAGTTGCCATTGAATCAAAGCCGTGCAGTTCAGCGGCCGCTCACTGGAGAAGCGTTGATGCTTCCAGCTACCGATATCAAGCAACCCCACGTCGGACCAGCTGAGGCTCGCAATCGGTGCCGAACCCGCCGCCGTCCTGCCCAACATCTCGTCATGAAAAATCAGTAATTCACCGTCGCTCAGTAACTGCACATCGGTCTCTATCCAGCCGGCACCGGATTGGGCTGCAGCGTCAAAGGCGATACGCGTATTTTCTGGGTACTGCGCACTGGCACCTCGATGAGCACAGATCTGCTCTGTGCGCCAATACGCCTCGGGAGCGTCAGCCACAACTTAAGGCGCAAGCCGTCATGATCGATGCGCCGTACTGAGGTCATTCAGAAAAGCACCTGCAGCACTGTCCTGACCCCTAAGGCTCTTGAGCATAGCAACCAAGTTAGCGTCCCGTTCATCCTCTAACTCACTGACCGTGCGCCCCGCCGCCTGCTCATCAGACTGAGTAACAATACGATTAATCAGCTCATCATCAAGATCAGGGACATCCGTCAGCTTGGTCCAAGGCCACTGCAAGCAGGGCCCAAACTGTTCCAGAAAATGGCGCATACCCGCTTTGCCGCCAGCCGTCCGATAGGTTTCAAATAGACCCTTCTGTGCCCAACGCAGTCCAAATCCGTGGGTCATAATGTCGTCAATCTGCTCGGTAGTGGCAATACCATCTTTAACCAGCCACAAGGCCTCTCGCCACACGGCTTCTAATAAACGATCCCCCACATGGGCAGGAATTTCTGCCTGCAACGTAATTGGTTTCATACCAATCTGTCGCAAAATCAACTCAGCGCTGTGAACCGTTTCCTGAGGCACCAATGCCGATGGCACACATTCCACAATAGGCAATAAGTAAACGGGGTTATAGGGATGTGCCACTATTATCTGTTCTGGGCGTGTGGCGTCGGCCTGCAACTCAGATGGCATAAAGCCGGAGGTAGAGGAAGCGATGATGGCGTCAGTCGTGCAGGCCGCCTGAATATCACGCAGCACTGATTGTTTCACCTCAATGCGCTCTGGCGTGGACTCCTGTATCCAATGCGCATCGGCAACGGCTTCGCTGAGTCGCGCGCACAACAGCAATTGACCTTCCGCTGGCAGATGGTCATAAACCTCGGGAACCCACCGGCGTGCCTTCTCTAATACTGCGTTAAGCACCGTGTCGGCGCCCGGCGCAGGGTCATAAAAATTGACCTGCCAGCCATGCAGCAAAAATCGGGCAGCCCATGCTGATCCAATCACACCACCGCCGATGATGGCCGCAACCGGCATTAAGGAAGATCCCGCTTGGTGAGACTGAGCTCTGCGCGGACTTCTTCCGGCGTCATAATCTCGACTCCCATCGCATCGATGATCGATGCTGCTCGCGCGACCAGTTCCGCGTTGGTGGCCAGATGCCCTTTACCGAGCCACAGGTTGTCTTCCAAGCCCACTCGCACATTAGCGCCGGCTAAAACAGCCGCCGCAACGTAGGGCATTTGATGCCGGCCAATGGAAAAAGCTGAAGCGATCCAGTCACTGGGAACATTGTTGATCATCGCCATAAACGTATTCAGATCATTTGGAGCGCCCCAAGGAATCCCCATACAAAGTTGCACCATCACGGGTGCGGGAATCAAACCCTCACTCACCAGCTGCTCAGCCAACCAGAGGTGTCCGGTATCAAACGCTTCAATTTCGATACGAATGCCGAGATCAGCCATCCGCTTTGACATATCGCGCAACATGCCCGGTGTATTGGTCATGACATAGTCCGCTTCAGCAAAGTTCATCGTGCCGCAATCCAGCGTAGCAATTTCAGGCAAGCAGGCCTCAAGGTGCGCCACGCGATCCGCCGCCGAAATCATATCGGTGCCGTGCTCACTCAAGGGGAGCGGCGCATCAGTGGGGCCAAAAACAATATCGCCCCCCATTCCCGCTGTCAGATTAATCACCACATCCGTCGCCGACTCGCGAATGCGCTCGACTACCTCTCTATAAAGATGAACAGCCCTATCGGGTGCACCGGTCTCGGGATCTCGCACATGACAATGGACTACTGCGGCACCGGCTTTAGCAGCCTCAATGGCCGATTGTGCAATCTGCTCGGGGCTACGAGGTACTTTATCGCTGCGCTCTTGAGTGCTACCGGATCCGGTGACGGCCGCCGTAATAAAGACCTTCTTTCTCATTGCCAATGGCATCGGATGTTCCCTCTCGCAGTATTCAATGACTTGATGGTTGGGCTGTTCGATATCTGAGATCCGCACACGATGCGCAACCCAATAGCGGCAGTATCAGTGCGCAGCGAACGCACTTGTTTAATCACAAGCCGCCGCTCGCCCACGATTCACAGCGCGAGCGGTTGACTGAATCTCGTCGCGATCAATATAGATGCCTTGTAAGTGACGTTTCCCCGATCCAGAAAATGCCTTGCGGCCGTGCATGATTCGGCGGTTGTCGAAGCACATGATATCGCCGGGACGCAGTCGAAAGGTCAATTCAAATCGTGCGTCGTCGGCTAATTGGTGAAAGCGTCTGAGCGCCGCATAGGCGCCGGCCACCTCTTTATCAGGCATATCTGGAAATGCCCTAACCGGGTAAAAAGCGCGTATCGTTGGCATCTCGTCACCGCCCAGCGTATCGATAATAGGTGCGGAGAATCGATGATCGATACCCGGTCCACGATTAAAAAATATCCAGCGACGCGTGCTGAGCATCTCGTAGTCGTCAGGCTGACTCGCTTTCAGCGCCTGCACGAGTGCCGCGCCATCGGTCAGCGTCGACTCGCCGCCATCTGCCTCGTTAATAAGGCAATGTAAAAACTGAAACCCCGGCGGCACCTCTCGAGTGGGCAGGTCGGTATGTGGGCCGAGCCGAAAACCGGTGTTCGCAGTGGTATTGGTTTTGGCGTCCCCGGCGAGCTCGATATCGGCTTTTACGTCCCACAAAGCGCCAAAGTTGCTGTCACGAACGGGGCCGATACGGCCAGCGAGTTGATTGAGAAAACCCGGCTCAGTCGGCGCTTGCTCCACCACACAAACACCATAGCAAAGTAGATCGTTGAGCATGTCTGCTAGTGCACTGTCATCGTGCAATATCGGCGTGGCGGCGCGGCGAGGGGGATGAGGTAACGAGGCAGCAGTCCAAATTTCGGGTTTGGGGAGCCAACTGTGCGGGTGGTGCTGACCCTCAGCGATGTGCCTCAGCCAACCCGAGTGGTACAGCGTCTCCTGCTCATCTGGCTGCCAGACAATACATAAGTCCCCGGCAGGAGTCACTGAAACAGACGTCATTTGCATGGCATCAGACAGCTCCGCTGGATCCATCAAGCCTTCGCGGGTCGCCGGATCAATGCCGCCATAACCAAACGTATTTTCCCGCAGCCAGAAGCGATGACAACTCAAGCGCTTGCCATCGTGCCAATGCAGCACAACAGTGTCGCCGGACCAGTCTGCTAGTTTAATAGGTGCGGGGAGATAATGATAAAAATCCGGCGCCGGTGGTGCGGCAGCAACGTTGTGTTCACGCATAGCGTCCACCCCCTACACTCCAACATTCTGTGGTCATGTTGACTACCGAAAACCAGACCTGACGGTCATTGCCCGCCCGATTCATCGGTGAAAGGTACCGGAACTTTGTAAATGACGAAAGCAAAACCGCATGGGGAATCTATCGGCCTCAATGGCCATGATCTTGAGATAAATGGGCCAACCGTCAGACAGTGCTATATTGCAAAAAAAATGCTGCACAGGTCGTGTCGCCACGTGGGTTAAAACCAGTCCACAGGTGCCCAATCCACCACACTGAGTGTTCGTCCAATGCCGATCCACACGCTGACAGAGAAATCCACATGAATGGCCGCGCTAACAGCGCAGTGGCCACCTTACTGGTCGCGCTGTTTTGGGGGCAACTCGTCGTTGCCCAACCGGATGTCGTGGCTCGTTATGCAGACAAAACCATCGCGCTGCTGCGGGATGCCATCGCCCGCGAAACCGTGCAAGGCCAGGGTAATGTGCCCGCTTATGCCGAGTCACTGAGCAACATTTTTTTGGCCGCCGGCTTTCGACCCGAATCGCTCCACGTGATTCCTTATGGCGAAACGGCCTCTCTGATCGTCCGCTACGAGGGGGATGGCAGCAGTGGTCGCCAACCGATTTTGCTGTCTTCACATATGGACGTGGTGCCCGCTAACAGCGACGACTGGTTGCGCCACCCCTTTGAGTTACAGGAGGACGATACCTTTTTCTACGGGCGGGGGGTGCTGGATAACAAGTTCGACGTCTCCATCCTGACAACCCTCTTTGTTTGGCTCAAGGAATCGGGGTTTGTCCCCCATCGGGACTTAATCATTGCGTTTACGGGAGATGAAGAGTCTTTTCAAGAAACGGTACAACAACTGACCAGTGACTATCGTGACCTCATCAATGCTGAGTATGCGCTGGTTGTAGACGGGGGTGGCGGTGTCCTGAACGACGCCGGTGAGCCTATTCAGTTTCAAGTTGGCTTTGCCGAAAAGACTTACGCGACATTCTCTATGACCGCCAAAAATCCGGGCGGGCACAGCTCTATGCCCCGCGCAGACAATGCTATCTATGATTTAGCTCGGGCCATTCAGCGACTGGAAGCTCATCAGTTTCCCTTTGAAGCCAATGAAATTACGCTCACTTATTTTGAGCGCACGGCGCCCTTACTCAAAAATGAGGTTGGAGATGCTATGGCGCGCCTGGTGAGGGATCCCAATGATGTCGGCGCCATCGATGTGCTGAGAGCACAGCCAGAGTACATCGGCACACTCGGCACCACCTGCATTCCCACCATGCTCTCAGGAGGTCACGCCGAAAATGCGCTGCCACGGGCAGTCACTGCAACCGTCAATTGCCGCATTTTTCCGGGCCATACGCCCAATGATATCCTTCGTGAACTCAAACTGATCGCAGATAATCCGAGCCTGCAATGGAATGTCATCGGCGTTCCCGTGTCCAGCCCAGCCTCCGGCTTTAACTCCGAGATCATGAACGCGATCGCAGCGGCACTCGAACCCATTCACCCTGGTTTGCCGATCGTGCCAAAAATGGGGTCAGGTACAACCGATGGCGCTTATTTTCGTGCAGCTGGTATCCCTAGCTATAGCCTTACCGGTATTTTTATTAATCCCAAGGACAGCTTTGCACACGGCCTCAACGAACGCATACCTAAGGCGGCGGTTACAGATTCTCTGCGCTTTTGGAGAGCCATGATCGATGAACTGGCAGGCGACCCAAACAACTAACACGCAGCCGATCACTGTGACTGCCTATTTTAAATGGGGCGCCTACCTTCAATAACGACAGTTTCCAAAGCAATGTGCCCCGGAGGCTTGCGGTCAATGTTCTCGATATTTTGCCGTGCGGCGTGTTCACTTTCCATCACGTCCCTTCGAACAACCTCAGTAAACCCTAAATCGTTGAAGATATATTTGAGTGTTTTTGCATCGTAAATAAACTCATGCCCCCAAGCCCGCACAAACTTGTTAATCAGGTAGCCATCTAGATCGACAGGCGCATTTTTTGCTCGGGCCTTTATTTCGCTTTCCAAAAAAAAAACGTTACCAACGCCTGCTCTATTAGCTGCCTTGGATCAGCGGCTGAATGCAACACAAAGAGCGACCTGTGCTGTCCACATCAACTACTATTCGCATAGCGATTATGTTCGGCTGTTTATTGCGGTGGGAACGCCACGACTATATCGACTAAAAAATTGCCATACCATCTCCATACCCCAGCGCTCTGAGGACGACGATACTTGGGGACAGGGAATTTGTCGGGGTAAATCCCGCTGCTGGGCTGGCGCAACACAGTCGGCGGGAATAGCCGGAATACGTTGAGCCTGCCACTCATGGCCCGCGGCAGGGTCGCCACAACTAACGACTTCGGCCTTCTCCTGTGCACAATGAGTATGCGCCTCACAGCGAAGACCCTGCGCTTTTGTTAGCGGCGTATGCCATGACACCACTGACGTCTCGCATCCCATTGCCTCCGCCCATACACGGGTATTTTCGGCTGCGGCAGTATAAATCCACCCGTAGGGTGACGGCTCACCATCGGCGGGGACCCCAGTGTCCAGGTCACCGTAATAATGAATCATCGGAAGGGCTTTACGCGGCCCGCAGGTATGCCCGGGTGGCATCTGGTAGATCATAATTGCCACGGCTGCAAATCGATCGGGATAATCGCAGCCGAGCCGCTGTACCATGCTTCCACCATTGCTGTTGCCCAGCAAATAAACGCGATCGAGGTCGGTCATCAGCGTCAGCTGCAGGTTGTCAATCATGTCCAACAAGAAATGGACATCGTCTTCACAAGAAGTCCAATCACAGGCCTTACATTCGCCGCAGCCGGGGTAGCAGGGATACTCAAGTCGGTCCGCCAAGCAGTGAGGTGTGGCTGCTAGCGTGTTATTGCTCGCCAAGTCGTTCCAGGAGCTTACAAGCGTTTCATCCTCCGACCAGACTGTCTCAGTGTAAAATCCCGCGCCCTGCGGATACGCAATAATGTAGTCGTTTGCATTCGCATGGTCATTCAACCCATGAGCCAATGCGAATCCCGTTGCGGTGGAGCCATAGCCGTGCAGCGCGATGACAACGGGCAAAGGGCGACTTCCGTAGGCCTCCGGCAGGTAAACATAGAAGTGTCTCGCCTTGCCGCCAACCTGCATCGTTCTGCGCTGCAGCACTGGCGCTGTTGGGCCACCAAGAAAATCGGCGACGCGCTCAATCACTTGTTCCTGGTAGCACTCAGGGTTGGGGCCAAAGTGGCCACAGTCACCGGGAATCTCTACCACCTCAAATCCATACTCTTGAGCGAGTATGCGATTGGGCTCAGGGTTCACAGTCATATCGCGCTCAAACACGATGGCAAGCACCTTGGAGCGAGGCAGCGCTTTTAACTGGATTGCAAAATCTGGGCGACCGCGACGAATATCATGTTCTGCGGTTGAGCCATTTTGACTCGCACGATCCAGAAGCGCCGCCTCATTATCAAAACGCGCCATCCTCTCAAGCCAGGCGTCAAAGTGCTCCAGCGATTGCTCGCGGTTAAGATATTCGGGGGTCCAAAAAACCATGCCATCAATGGTTGCCAAGAGCGTTGCCTTTCGGCGTATCGCCTCAGGCGAATCATGCGGCAGCATCAATGCCTCATGCCAAGCACGGGCCTTGAGGCGATCATAAAAGGTATACCAAGGTGTGCCCTCTATTGGCACAAAATAGGTCGCAAACTGCGGGTACATCATGAGCCATTCATAGGTCTGATACGCCCCCATCGACGCCCCAACCACTGCATGGAGATGCTCAATATCAAGAAATTCGGTCAATAACCGATATTGCAGGCTAACCTGGTCGCGAATAGTGAAGTCAGGGAAAGGCGTTTGCGTGCTGTTGGAGGGCGATGACGACACGCCATTACCGAGCGCGTTGACCGCGATCACAAAATAATCGTCAGTGTCGACAATACCGTTAGGCCCCAAATAATTGGAGGCCGCCAGACCTTCCGCGCTGCCGTTAAGCCAGGTAGGCATCAACACAATGTTGCTGAAATCATTAGCGAGGCGCCCGTAAGTGCGGAAGGTAAGCTGACAATCATGAATGATCGCGCCATTTTCCAAGGCGCAGTCGTCTAGTTCAGCGGCATGAAACAATCCATCGTGGCGAATGGATAACCAATCTTTCACCGTTTCTGCACTGCCCACGACACTGGTGGCCAAGCACACCAGGGTTATCAGTGCAGTCAGGACCGACCTCTTCATAGTGTTACGACAACGCATCCACGCACACTCCCCTCTTCGATTATTTCATGCGCCCGAGCCATTTCTGCAAAGGGGAGTATCTGGGCAATACGATGCCGCAGCCCCTCCTCCGCCAACCGCGTCTGTGTGTCGGCAACAGCCTGCGCTTTCGCCGACTCAGGCATGGCATAAACAATCACCATGCGCACGGTAAGATCCATAAACATCATCGTGCGAAACGGCAAGCTGGGTTCCGGCACCACAGTACTGGAATACGTTGCGATCGTCGCGCCGGTGCGGAGACAGTCCAGCAGCTCCGGCAAATTAGCGCCGAACTCCACGTCGATCACGCGATCTATTTGCACACCCTCTGAGTGAGCTAACACCTGCCGTCCCCAGCCCGGCTCGCGATGATTGACAACCTGCTCTGCCCCCGCCTCACGGCAGGCCAGCGCATCAGCGTCATTGCTGGCAGTCGCGATAACCCGCGCCCCGGCACGGTGCGCCCATTGAATCGCATAGTAACCGACACGACCGGCGCCTCCGGTCACCAGCACCCACAGGCCAGCAACGTCGCCGTCAGCGAAGACGCAACGGTGCGCTGTCAATATAGGAATGCCGACACAGGCACCGATCTCGAAGGAGACATTGTCGGGCAGTATTGGTGCGCGTAAGGTATCGATGGCCACATATTCTGCGGCCGTACCGTGCAAGCGCGCGTACTGTGCTTGATAGACAAAGACACGCTCTCCGATCCGCGAAGTTGCGACGCCACTCCCGGCTGCCTCAATGACACCCGCGCCGTCGCTGTGAGGGATAACCGGCCCATCATCGAGCAAGTTTGGGAAGCCGCCGGCGCGCTTTTTGACATCAGATGGGTTCACTCCGGTCGTAGACAGTTTGACCAAGACCTCGCCTGGACCCGGCTCAGGCGTGCGCCATTCACTGGTCTTAAGCACCTGCTTTGCCGGACCAAACTCCGCGAACGAGATCGCTTTCATCGCATCACACTCCTAATAAACTGGGTAGTTCTCTAAAACGGAACGTCAGGGACCAGTGCTGCATCGTTGACTGCGGCAAGCAGCACTGCGTCATCACAAAGCCCCATGCTGTCCGCCACCCAGCAATGCAAGATGCACCTGTCACCACTAGGCATCTAGCCAATTAGCCAAGCTCTCTGTGTGCCCATCAATACCGATCGTCTGACCTGAGATCATTTGGCCACCAGGCCCCACCAGGAAGCACACCATTGCCGCAATATCCTCTGCACTCGCAAACGCACGCAAAGAGCTCTGGCGCTGATATATTTTCCTTATTACGTCAGGATCAACGCCACGCTCTGTTGCATCGCGAGTGATGACTCGATCAATCCTCTCGCCACCAACACTGCCCGGGCAGAGCGCATTCACCCGAATGTTCCAGGGACCTAACTCCATCGCCCACGTCTGCGCCAGACCAATCGCCGCCCACTTGGCTGCGACATAGGGCGACCGCAGTGGACAACCGTATCGACCCGCACTTGAAGACATATTAAGAATGACGCCACTGCGCTGCGCTTTCATTAACGGAATCACCAGACGGGTAATATAAAAGCTGCTGTTCAGGTCAGTGTTGATGGTCTGCTGCCAGCTCGCGACATCAATCTCTTCAACCGGCTGCTGGGGGCCGGCAATACCGGCGTTATTGATCAATACATCGATGCGCTGGGAGGATTTGATGAGCTGACCCCATGCTTTAGCGACCTGCTGGGCATCTGATACATCGCACACTACCGCTGTTTGATCGCCAAATTCGGCCTGAAACGCTGTTACAGCGGCGGCATCAATATCCATAGTCACAACGGAGTAACCCGCTGCTGAGAGCGCACGCGCGCAGGTCAGACCAATCCCTGAAGCTCCTGCCGTAATGAGCGCAACCGCTTGATCTACCATGGTCTCACCCCCCTTTTGATATCGATCACTCCTCACTCGCCGGGTACTGCTGAAAAGCCGTGCTCACGCTCGATCACGCAGGCAGTGGACCGCGTCGCGTCACCGATGGTTATCGAGCAGGATGATCTTCATGTAGTGATTTTAATAACGCCCATCCCGATAACCAAAAGGTAAAGGTCAGTGGCAAAGACACCACTAGGGTTGCGGTTTGGGCTTCTTTAATACCACCGGCATACATGAGTCCTATCGGCAATACGGCAATCGCAATCGCCCAGAACACACGGTGCCATCGAGGAGGGTCTTCTGAAGCGTCCAATGATTGCGTCGCAGTAGCTGCCAAGGTGTAAGACGCGCTGTCATAGGTTGTCGCAACAAAAATGACGGCGACAACGGCAAATACGCCAATAATGAGCGCCGCCATGGGTAGCGTATTGAGGCCCGCCACCACGGCGGCATTTCCACCGGAGGATTGCATGATGCCCACGACATCGAGCTCCCCGCTCAATTGCAAACCGAGACTGTGATTACCCAGCACGAGGAAAAACAACCACACGCCGAGCGAACCCAGTAGCAACATACCAACGACAACCTCTCGGATGGTCCGGCCACGGGAAATTCGGGTCACAAATAGACCTACAAAGGGTCCATAGGCAATCCACCAAGCCCAGTAAAAGACAGTCCAGTCACCCACAAACCCGGTGTTATCAATTGGATCTGTCCAGAAAGTCATAGCGAGGGTGTTCTGGAATAAAAATCCTAATGAGTTCACCGCCATCTTTAATAAAAACAGGGTGTCGCTGGCCAGTAATACCGTTGCGAGAAACAATAGTGCCAAAACGATATTGAAGTTACTGAGCCGTCGGATACCCTCTTGAAGGCCCAGCCATACACTGCCTGCAAACACCACAACACAGATGGCAACCACCATTAACTCAAGCGCAAAATTAGCTGGTATGCCTATCAATCGTTCGATAAACGCGGCAATCAGAGGCGTAGAAAAACCCAGTGAACTCCCCGCACCCCCAATTAAAGCGACCATAAAGAAGCTGTCCATCAATCGGGCTAGCGCAGAGCTCTCTCGCCCTTTAAGCCAATAGTGTGCCGAAAGACTGTATTTCAACTGTGGGATTCGCCGCACATAGAACGGATAGGCAATTGCCAGTGTGGGCAGGCAATATAGCGCCCACGCGACAAAGCCCCAATGATGCAGTCCATAGGATGATGACCACAAATAAGCCTCATGAGAAAACGGCTCAGCTTTAAAGGGGGGCGCCTGTACGTAATAGGCCCACTCGATACCGCTCCAGTACATAAGGCCCGCGCCAATGCCCGCCGCAAAGAGCATCGAAATCCAACTGACCGTGCTGAATTCTGGCTCACCGTCACCTAACTTGATTTTACCAAAACGGCTCATGCCGATATATAAAACGATCGCGAGGGCAGCGGCGCCGGTCAGAATATAGAACCAACCAAACGTCTCAGCGATCCACGCATAAGCGGTTTTGAGAACGACGGCACTTTGTTCGGGAAAAACGAGTAACGGTATCGACATGCCCAACAGCACAATAACCGTAATCGAAAAATTGACTCGATCGACTTGTTGCGACAAAAACCCAACTCTCTTTAACTATGGCCATTGGAATTCGAATCCGAGCATAACAAAACAGGCGCAATCGCAACGGTTTCAAATCAGTATTCGTTGACATTAGCACCTTCAACCGAGAATGACCTGACTTTATTATTGTGCGCCGGCAGGTATATAGTGCCGGCCTCTTTGATTATAGGGGGGCGACGGTGTTTCGCTAAGCAAGCAGTTAAGGTGTTCCCAGTGTTTATAACGCCACATTATTCTTTAACGCTCGCTGCTATTTTCCAATGCGCATTATTCATTACATCGCAGGCGTCTTACTGTTGCTTCCGCAAACTGTATCTGCGCACGAAGACACCGCCAGTCTGGAAGAAGTGGTCATTACCGGCCGTCGGGACCATCTTGCCGGCGAGGCCCGTACCGCATCTGAGGGCATCATTGCGAACATGGATCTGGCCATCCGACCCCTGCTGAGGCCGGGCGATGTGTTAGAGGCCATTCCCGGCTTGATCGTAACTCAGCACAGTGGATCCGGGAAATCCAACCAGATGTTTCTGCGCGGTTTCAACCTCGACCACGGCACTGATTTCGCCACATGGCTCGATGGAATGCCCATTAACATGCGCTCTCATGGACATGGCCAGGGTTATACGGACCTAAACTTCCTAATACCTGAGACCATCGAGCGCATGCGTTTTGTGAAGGGCCCCTACCACGCCGAGCTCGGCGATTTTTCCTCAGCTGGCGGTGTTCACATCGACACTTTTCGCTCGATGCCAGTCAATAAAATCGCCATCACCAGTGGTGAAAATGGTTTCCACCGCTTGCTTGTAATGGGAGGAGGCGCTTTGGGATCGGTCGCAGTATCCGGTGCCATAGAGGCGCAACGGTACCAAGGCCCCTGGGTCGATGTTAATGAAGACGTGAATAAACTGAATGGCTTGATCAAAGTCAAAGGCGGCGATGACCATCACCGATGGCAAGCTTCAGTATTGCATTACGACAACGAATGGAATGCGGCTGATCAGATTCCCCAGAGAGCGGTAGAACAGGGTCTCGTCATGCCATTGGGTTCGATCGATACCACGCTGGGAGGACAAACACGACGATCCAGTTTTTCGGGTGAGTATCAAGCCAATACAGATGAGCACATCCTTCGCTGGAATGCCTACGCCATCGATTATCAATTGAACCTATGGTCTAACTTTACCTATTACCTTGACGACCCTGTTCTGGGGGATCAACTAGAACAAGTCGATAACCGCACTATCCTGGGTGGGGCTTATCATCACCATTGGAACCCAGCCGCCTATCCAGTCGAACATCGCTGGGGGGCGGAGCTCCGCTCCGACGCTATCGATACTGTGGGGCTCTATCGCACACAGCGTCGGCAGCGCATGAGTGGCATTCGAGAAGACACCGTGAAGGAACGCAGCGTGGGTCTTTTTTACGAAGCCACGTGGCAATTTTCACCGCGATGGCGCGCCGTGGTGGGTGCCCGCGCTGACCAGTATCGATTTGACGTCCGCGCGGAGGATTCGCGCAACACCGGCCACAAAACCGCTTATCAAATCAGCCCAAAAGGCAGTCTCATCTTCAGTCCGAGTATGACAACGGAGTGGTACCTGAGTGCAGGCCGCGGGTTCCATTCCAATGACGCGCGCGGTGTCACACAGCATGCTGACGCTATCAGCGGCGCGCCCGTTGACCCAGTCGACCCTCTGGTTGCGTCTACCGGCGCCGAAATCGGTCTCAAAACGCAATGGTGGAATAGCTGGAATGTCGCTGCATCGCTATGGTATCTCGAACTCGACTCAGAACTCACCTTTGTAGGGGATGCTGGTACCACAGAAGCCAACCGCTCCAGCCAACGCAAGGGAATTGAGCTAAATAATTTTTGGACCATCAATGATATATGGTCCCTGGAAGCGGACTTCGCTTGGACTGATTCCCAGTTCAATCATCGCGCCAGCGAGGGGAACGACATCCCCGGGGCGCTCGGCACCGTCATCAGTACGACGTTGTCGGCGCAGTTTCCCTCGGGCTGGTTCGGTTCTCTTCGGATAAGGTACCTTGGCAATGCACCATTGACCGAGAATGGCTCGGTACAAGCCAGCAGTACTCTGCTGAGTCATCTATCGGCAGGCTGGTCAGGCAAACGGTATGCACTGAGAGCCGATATCCTGAATCTGCTGAATTCTGACGATCAGGACATTGCGTATTATTATGCGTCCCGATTAGCAGACGAACCCCTAGCAGGGGTCAACGATCGACACTTCCATACTTTTGAGCCGCGTCAGGTTCGGCTCACCATTAGCCTGACTCTCTGAGGTCGAAAGGCCGCGCACTCAATGGTTCTTTGCGTTTGCGCAGAGTGACGCCAAGACACTGCGTTGCCCTTGAAAAGGTCTCCGACCATGCATCACCCGATCATTATCGATCAGCGCTACATCCCCCATCTGCCAGTTCAAATCAAAGGACAATTCATAGGCAATCTCAGTGGCCGCTTTGAGATCTTCCTCATCGATCGTTGAACCGTCGCCGTAAGTCACCGATCGGTTCTGTTGATTCCGCTGGTCGCGCCAACCACAAAAAGCAGCAATCAGCTGGTTAAAAAATACCTCCTGACCCACTGAGGTCTCACGAACCAAGGGAAGTGCCGGCGTGGTAACTGCCAGACACTCATCAGGGAGCCACTGCCATTGATACTGAAGTGAGTCCAGTCTCACCTCAGCAGCGTCAGACGATTCAACACCCAGCGTCTCTCGCCAACTTCGACCCTGCCCCGAGGCTTGATCTGCAGCTGCAGGCATGATCAGTGAATAGCGGGCGCCTTTTTGCCGACACAATTCAATAAAGCGCGGCATGCTCGCCTGTAATCTCTGCAATAGCACGTCAGAGCGACATAACGGGGTTGCGCCGCCCACCTCCGCAGGCTGCTCACAGCAAAAAAACAAATAGCGCGGAAAAATCGGTGTCTGCGCCATTTCGTGATGAAGAAAAATCTCCACGTCGCAAGGCGCTTCATTAGCGGTGAAGATCCGAGGCGTTCGATTACGCCTGACGGCATTAGACAAGGATTCGTTATAGGGAAAGTTTTCAAGGCCGAAAGCGCTAACAAAACGATCAAAACGCGCTGCACCGGTGACGCCACAGCCGCGAAAAACAATGGCGCCATGGATTGCGAGCAGCGACATCAGCGCCTCGCGCTGCTGCGCGATCTCATCGAAATCGACCGCATCGTGGGAAGGCATTAGCACAAGGGGAAACGCTGCATCAGCATAACGCTGCTGCTGTGCAATGGGTTGTTGGTTAAATTGGGACATACTCGATGTATCGTGCCGCTTTATCGTCATCAGTCATAGATAGGATAAAAACAGCCGAAGGCCTCCTCGCAAAAATGGCCGGGATCATTAAACCGTCTGTCACAGTTCAGCGCAGCGATAGCCACCATTTCCTCGTCGGTTAATTCAAAATCGAACAAGGCTTTGTTTTCCTTCAACCGCCCGGGCTGACTGGTCTTAGGAATCACCGCCGTCCCACGTTGAACCCCCCAGCGGAGAACGACTTGCGCCGGCGTCCGACCCAGCCTGCTGGCAGCGGCTCGAACTACCGGCTGCTCAAGAACGGATTCACCAGTCTCTGCCATGTTCAGCTCCAAATACGACAGCGCACCCAGCGGTGAGAATGCGGTGACAGCGATATCATACTGCGCCGCGGCACGCAGTAACCGAGTCTGTGTGAGATAAGGGTGAGATTCGATTTGCAACATCGCTGGTTTGATATTCGCGTAAGCCATCACATCATGGAGTAACCCTGCGTTGTAATTACAAACGCCAATTTCCTTGACCAGTCCGGACTCGACCAGTGCTTCCATGGCACCCCACGTGTCAGCGAGCGGCACCGCATCAGGCCTCATTTTCGGTGTCTCCGCCTCGGGATCTGCTAACCATTCCGGCGGGTAGCGCGTCTCGAAGTCGACATACTCAAGCGCGATTGGAAAATGAATCAGATATAAATCCAGCTCGCTAAGCCCCAAATCGTGCAGGGTGCGTTCGCAAGCAGATCGAACGTGCTCTGGGCGATGGTAGGTATTCCAGAGTTTAGAGGTGATCCACAAGGATTGGCGATCAACCAGTCCCTGCTGTATCGCTAAACGGATACCCTCGCCGACCTCTACCTCATTGCCGTAATCGGCAGCGCTGTCGAGATGACGGTAGCCCTCAGCAATCGCGCCCCTAACCATTTCAGGGGTGTCCTCGCGCGCTATTTTCCACAAGCCCAAACCAACTGCAGGCATTGCTCCTTTACCCACCTGTATCTTCGCTACCACACGCCTCTCCCTTTCAACCCACTATTTGTCAAACACGCTCAGTCGTCGACCGTCGATCTATACCCGACTAACCAATATCATTTTCCTCAAAAAAATCGCCCACCCCCGCTTGTTGACAGAAGGTAGCAATATCCACCACTTGACCAATCTCCATTGAGTACTGGGCAGCACTGGCCAGAATCAGAGACCAGAGTGCCTGTTGGGGTGTCGCAGCGTCTACCCTCTCGCCCGACAGCTGCCGATGGAATGCGATATGTTCGAAAAACGTGGCGCCATAGTGCCCCGTTTCTTCGATCCAGGGTGGATAGCCCACGGGTTGGGGCCGATACGCGGGGTGTTCAAGTACCTCTACCTGCAGTCGTGCCTCAGAGGGCGTATCGGGGCGAAAGCTGGCTTGCTCGCTGGCCACTAATCGGCCGCTCTCACCCACAACTACCAACTCTTCATACAGCTCCTGGCAAAACATATTCAGGGTGAAGCTGGCACGGATACCGTTGTCATAATCGATGACGACCATCGCGTGATCATCAATATCAGACGGCTCCCCCTGCCACTCAAAATCGAGAAAATTCACGCCTCGACCACCGCTGGCATAAATCTTTTGAGGGCGTGAGGCCGCGATGACATTGATCAGGTCAAAGTAGTGGCAACATTTCTCAACCAACGTCCCCCCAGAATATCGATTGAACTTGTTCCACTGATTTACTTTATCGAGAAAGGGCGGTCTGTACTCAGACATCGCGATGGTCTTCACCGCACCGAGAGAGGCTTGAGTCTGAATTTCGAACAGCGCCTCCGCATACTGTGCCTTGAAACGATATTGCATCCCTAGCTGAATAAAGCTCGGGTAATCGCGGGCCAGGCGAAGGACTTCCATCGCGTCAGCGAGTGTCGTCGCCATGGGTTTTTCCAACAGAACGGGTTTGCCCGACTCGCACACAATTTGCAGAACGTCATAATGCGTATGATTGGGTGAACAAACCACGATCGCATCGACGGCACTGTCCAGACATGCCTCGCGCAGATTAGTGTAAACCTGAAGCGATTGGCTCGACAGCAGCGCCCAATCAGACTGTGCCCAGTCAATACTGCCGTCGAAAGGATCGTAGATGCCCTGTACCTCGGCCCAACCGAGTCGCTGGCTGACACGCAGATGTTCGCGGCCCATCATTCCCGCACCAACGATGAGGAGCCTTGGCTTGTCCTCTTGAGTGCGGTAGGGATTTTTTGCAGTGAGTGATGCGACGTTATCCGCTACACGGCCCCATAAGGGCGCTCCATCATCGTCCATCAGTTCGCCTCCCTTGCAGGGTCGCGGCGAAGATGCCACCAGAGCCATAGCGCGCCATTAAATGCGGCCAGTGTCAGTAAGATAGTCTCGAAATAAGCAGAGCCGCCCCCGACTAACCCGATTGGCGAAAAGATGACGTAAAGGGCGATAACACAGGAAAGTAGCGTCACGGCGCAGGGCTTCCCATACGCCCAGGGCGTGAGGTCGACCATCGCTTTTACAGGCGATGTCGCCGACCCCAGTCGTGGTCGCCACAGCCCAATGCACAGCATCATCATCACCTCGATGATAAACAGGATGGCGTACAGATGCAGAAAATGTATGGGCACTACCTCTTTGAACACAAACTGAAAAATGCCATAAGCAATAATATGAAACACGATAACCAGCTTGGCAGCGCTCGCGGGAACGCGTTGGGTAAAAAGCCCCACCATCACAATCGCAATCATCGGAATGTTATAGAAGCCGGTGAAGATCCGAATAAGCTGCCAAAGACCATCGGGGGCAAACTGTAATAGCGGAGCGACGATCAAGGAGAAAACGGTAATCGTCAGTCCAACTCGCTTCGCCGTTCTCAACAGCGCCTCGTCGGTGACCGGCTTGCCCACCCACGGTTGATAGACATCGATACAAAATAGCGTGGCGGCGCTATTAATCAGCGAATTGAAGGAGCTGAGCACAGCGCCCAGCAACACCGCTAAGAAAAATCCGGTTGCATAAACGGGTAATACATCCCGCACTAATTGTGGGTAGGCGAGGTCAATGGGGTGTAGCTCAGGCCCATATAAATGATAGGCAATCACGCCTGGTATCATCATGAATAGGGGCACCAACACTTTAAAAAAACCTGAGAGCAATACGCCCTTCTGTCCCTCGGCGAGACTGCGCGCGGCGAGCGTGCGCTGAATGACATATTGGTTGGTACACCAATAAAATAAATTGGCCAGTATCATCCCGGTAAACAGCGTGGCAAACGGCGTCGGATCGGATGGCCCGCCAATCGCATTGAGTTTGTCTGTCTCGATAGTGAGCACCGTATTCAACCCTTGGCTAACACTGCCCCCGCCTAACACTTGTAAACCAAGGTAGGGAACCGCCAGACCCACGAGCAGCAAGCCCAGTCCATTTAAGGTGTCGGAGATCGCCACGGCCCTGAGGCCACCGAGGATGGCGTAGGCGGCCCCTAACAAACCAATGACAACGATAGTCATGACAAGTGAAGCCGAGTCACTCAGATTCATTAACGCGGGAATATCAAATATCTTGATGACGGCCAGTGATCCGGCGTACAACACACTCGGGATGGTCACCAGACCATAACCCAGCATGAATAATACGACCGTCATTTGTCTGACACCCCCATCAAATCGGTTACTGAGAAATTCAGGGAGCGTCGTAAAAGCACCTGCTAGATAACGGGGTAAAAAAATAAAAGCCATCAGCACGGTGGCAATGGCCGCCGTCACCTCCCAACCCATACTGCTCAGGTTATAGCCATAGGCAGACCCATTGAGCCCAATCAACTGCTCAGCCGATAAATTGGTCAGTAGCAATGACCCGGCGATGAAAGTTGCGCCCAGCCCACGGCCAGCCAAAAAGTAGCCAGTGCCGGTATCGACTGTACCTCGGGTTTTGAACCAGGACACCACAGCGACAAGCACCATGAAGCCGACGCAACTGACAACGGTCATTAACAGGTTAAAAGTAGTCATTACAGCGGCAACATTATCGGCATGTTAGGGAGGGTACGCACCCGTCCGTCTCCCAGCAATCTCCCTGAGCGGAGCATTCACTGTGTCATCGCGAAAGATCACGCCGGTCGTCTTAGATTGCACTGATCGCAGCCAGCTCGTTGCTGCTCGTGAAGATGTTTTTGCATCGTAAGCTTAGACGCGACTTCACCGTTGGTTGATATCCGCAGGACACAACAGTATAACCACCTCAAGGCGACCATCATCCACCATCCACTGACGATCTATCCATGAGAGCACCCCAACCATGACGCAAGATGTACTCCTCCTCGATGGCGGATTAGGCCAGGAACTCATCCGCCGCAGCCCCGATCCCGCACATCATCATTGGTCCTTGCAGGTCATGCTGGAAGAACCCGACTTAGTCTCGGAGGTCCATCGCGATTTCTGTCGTGCTGGCGCGCAAGTCGCATGCCTCAATACTTATGCAGTCACCCGCGCGCGCCTAGCCCGTGGCGAGGGATTAGCCCCGTTAGCAACGCACCTTGATCGCGCTCGGGAATTAGCGCAAAAGGGTATCGAAGCAGCACACTGCCCCGATACGGCGCTAATTAGTTCACTGCCGCCACTGGTAGCCAGCTATCGCGCCGATACGCAGTTGCCATTTGAGCAGATGGTAGATGAGTACAGCGAACTGATTGCACTACAAATAGACGCTGTCGATGGCTTCATTGCTGAGACGATTCCCTCGATCGCAGAAGCCAAGGCTGTGCTGACCGCAGCGGCTCAAGCAAACACACGCATCATGCTTGGCTTAACGGTCACAGACGATAATGGGCTGCTACTGCGCTCGGGAGAATCCCTCTCGGAGACGCTTGAGGCGATTACTCCTTGGGATCCCCTAGCGGTGGTCATCAATTGCTCAAAGCCTGAAGCGGTCTCACAAGCGCTTCCCGTGTTAGCGGCGTCGGGGCGGCCATTTGGCGCCTATGCCAACGGCTTTACCGCCATTGATGCGCTGGAACCTGGCGGCGTAGTGGATGTGCTGGAAGCGAGAAATGACCTCAACCCCGATCAATACGCACTGTTCGCAGCGCAATGGCTCGATATGGGCGCCACCATTATTGGCGGCTGTTGCGAAGTGGGCCCAGCCCACATCTCGGCCTTACATCGCCTGATTAACGATCGTGGTCTCACCACCGCGGGCTGGCCAGCTTTCACCTCAGGGTAAAAAGCACCCACGCACGGGGAAGCCGGCAATATCACGGGCCTCTCAGACGCTATTCATACCGGTTCAGAGACGTTTTTCAAAGTACCTGAGGCCGGCATAGTCGGTGTCGCGCGAGGTACTTTTGTCGGTGCCATCGTCGCCGCCAAAAATTCACTAATTTGTGGCTTGCAGGCTAACCGTTTTTAGGCAAAATGCTCGCCTTCTTCACACTCTGTAATAACCATCATGAGCACGCTTCGACCGGTATCTTCGCTCCTGCTCACGACGGCTTTTTTGCTGGCGGGCCACGGCCTGCACATGACCTTTTTGCCGCTTCGTGCGAGCGAGCTTGGGCTGTCCCAAACGCTGATCGGACTGAGTGGTTCCGCCTACTTTGCCGGCTTTATGACTGGCGCGTTGCTGACACCGCCCGTTATTGCGCGAGTGGGCCACATTCGCAGCTTTACGGCACTCATGGCGATTTTCTTATGTAGCTTTCTTTTTCTAAGCCTGGTGGACCATGGTTTTTTCTGGATATCCATCCGCTTCGTGCTTGGGGCAGTCATGTGTGGTGCCTACACCGTGATCGAAAGTTGGCTGACCGAGCAAACCGATGCCAGTCGCCACGGTCGGATCTTGGCGGTCTATACGGCGATCGTGCTGACTTCAATGGCGGTAGGACAATATCTGCTGGGGTTGGCAGACACGAACCCTCTTTACCCCTTTATTGTGGTCTCTCTGCTAGTCGGTTGCGCCATCGTGCCTGTCAGCTTAACGCGATCATTAGCGCCGGTACCGGTGCCAGCCACACGGTTTAGCTTTTCTAAGCTCTACCGACGTTCGCACACGGCCTTCGCAGGCGGATTAGGATCTGGGGTGATTACGGGTAGCTTTTGGGCGCTAGGCGCTATCTATGCTCTCGCGAAAACAAACGACCCGTCTTTTGTGCCCGCTTTTATCGCCGCCAATATCATCGGCGGTGCGCTCGCGCAGTATCCTATTGGTATGGCGTCCGACAGAATTGATCGACGTTTTGTCTTGTCAGCACTGTGTGCCGCTAGCGGCTTATCGGCGTTTGGACTCCTCTATGCCGAAACACAGCAGGAGTTACTAATAGGCGCTTTTGCCTTTGGTGCGGCAGCGAACTCCCTGTACGCGATCTCCCTTGCTAAAGCGGCGGACAACTCGAAGCGAGACGAGTTTGTCACGCTCGGCTCCTCCGTATTGCTGCTCTGCGCACTGGGCTCTGCAGGCGGCTCAGTCATCATCGGCTGGGCGATGCGGCTCATGGGCAATGAAGCACTTTTCGGTCTGCTGGGATGCGCCAGTGTTGCCACAGGGATTTTCATTGCGTTTCAGCCACCGGGCAAGACCTCAGTCGGTATCGACGATCAGAGTGCCTTTATTCCTTCCACCTCTGCGATGGCACCTGTGGCTTTTGAGCAAGATCCGCGTTCCGGCGATGAACCGGAATCAACAGTCGAACCGGTCGCTGAACAAGACTATGACCCCTCGGCCGAACTCACACTCACCGAAGCAGCTGCTTAGCCCTTTGAGCAGAGCCTTTGTGACAGGGCAGATGCGTTGGGACAGGTAGAATCAAACGACCCTAACGCCGTCTCACTCAATAACCTCAGGCGGTTAAAAGACCGGCCAAGCAACGTTTGTAGAGCAGTATGTTTCGCTTTGCTTCTGGAATGTTCAGCGGCACAATCGACGCACCTATAGCGCGCTGTCCACGATCATTACCGTCGCAACCAGCGGCATCAATCGCTACCTCAAAATGGCTACTTTGGGAGAAAAAACATGAGTCATCCTGCGATCACTATTGGACCCAGAGTCCGCAAATCACCTTTTTACGACGCCACTATTAGCGCAGGCGCCAAGGCCTTTACGATTTATAACCATATGTTCATGCCAACCAGCTACGGCGACACAGATGCGGAGTATTGGGCTATCGTAAAAGGCGTTTCGTTATGGGACGTTTCTGCTGAACGGCAGATAGAGATCATCGGCCCAGATGCATTAGCACTCACTCAAATCTTGACACCACGAGATGTTGAGCAATGTCCTGTTCACCGAGCACGCTATGTGGTTTTTGTCGACGAAAATGGTGGCATCATCAACGATGCGGTGCTGTACCGTCACGCCGAGAATCACTTTTGGTTATCGCCAGGTGACGGCGATGTTCTGCTGTGGGCAAAGGGTGTTGCTGCGCAAAGCGGTCTCAATGTGACCGTCAGAGAGCCCGACGCGTCTCCGTTGCAGCTACAAGGCCCATTGGCACCTCATGTCGCCCATAAGTTGTTTGGTGATCTCGCAATCGAATTGGGTTACTACCATTTTACCCACACGTCCGTCGGCGATATTCCGGTGGTATTGAGCCGTACCGGATGGAGCGGCGAATTGGGCTATGAAATTATCCTGCTCGATAGTGGTCGCGGCACGGAACTGTGGGATCGATGCATGGCGGCGGGCGCCGAATATGACATTCAACCGGCCTGCCCCTCACTAGCGCGCAGCGTCGAAGGTGGTCTACTGTCTTATTGCAGTGATATCACACTGAACGACAACCCTTTCACCATTGGCATGGAACGATTGCTCGATATCGACAAGGAACAGGACTATGTGGGTAAAAGCGCTTTGCAGGCCATCGCAAAAACCGGCTCCGAAAGACGCCTCGTCGGCGCCAATTTCGGTGGTGACCCCGTTCGACCGAACGCCCATTTTATGCCTATCAAGGTCGACGAGACGGTGGTAGGACACGTCACGCGCTACGTTTATTCACCGCGCTTGGCGCATAATATTGCTTTAGTGAACGTACCCCACACCTTGGCCACACCGGGCACAACCGTTTGGTTAGATGCAGGGGATGACTGGCGAGAAGCGGAGATTACTGCACTGCCATGGATACCCGCCGAAAAAGTCATCCCGCCCTTGTCGTGATGGCACCCAATTCAGGTGGCGCCTGCGTTAAAGCATCGCGATGCATGTACGACGTCGTATACTGTTCCGCAAAGATGATAATGGCAAAGCAGGGAGAGCGGTGATGTCGAAACAGCTAGGCGGTAATGATTACCCAGAAGCAACGCGCAAAGTCGATCGCAGCGTGCTGGGATTTTTTAGTGTCGCGGAACGCATTTTACTGGTCATCATCAGCTTATTGACATTGTTGGCGGTGGCACTAGAGCTGATCCATTTTGCAGAAGCAGGTCGCGTTAGACTCGCGGATCTTCTGCTCCTTTTCATCTATCTCGAAGTGATCGGTATGGCCTATGCGTATTATGCAACCCATAGTGTGCCCGTCACATTGCCCGTATTAATCGCTATCACCGGTATTACCCGACTGATTATTTTGCAAGGCAAAGAAGCTGAGCCCAGCAAACTGCTTTTTGAGGCCGGCGCAGTACTGCTATTAGCACTGTCATTGGCGATATTGAGCTGGGCGTCAAAGCGCACTTCGACCATCAATTTAGGGGAAGATCTCAGCGACTGACGCCATCAGTTTCTAAAATAACCGGTGTTCCCCTCGCTCGGGGGGGGACTCGCTTCCGGACAAGACTGCTCGATAAAAAGCGGCCAGCGTATCGCTTCCAAACTCGGGGGTGCTATCAGCATCGTAACGCTGATTTTCATGGTCCCAACAGAGCATCGACTCCGTCGCATAGAACTTAGCAATACGCAGAAACTCTACCCGCTTTGCGAAATCGGGAGAAAATAAAGCTAACGGCGTCAGCAGCCAACGAAACCAGTCAAACATTTGCGGCGGGAGCGATCGGGTCTTAAGCGGCATATTGGCAGCGCTGCAAAGCATGGCTGCTTGCGCCGCGGGCGCTATCGCTGGCCCAGGGCCCCCAATCGGGCGCACCACAGTACCCTCGCGGTGTTGGTCGAGCTGGTCAACGATGAAGCAAGCTAAATCACGATCCGAAATCGGCTTGCAGGCAGACAGCTCTCCGTTTCCAAAAAGCAGAAATGGCTTACCGGCCTTGACCCGATCAATCTGACCGACCAAGGATCTGAAAAAAGCGGTGGCACGGACGATCGTAGCCGGCACAGGTGAGTCATGAAGCAGGCGCTCAAACCGCAATTTTTCTCTCTGAAATGCCAGCCGCGGTTTCTGAACACAAATCGCTGATAACAAGACAAAATGATCAACGCGATGGCGCTCAGCACAAGCCAACAACCGCCGATTAGCACCATAATCTACTTTATGCGCATCATCCGGCGCGCCGCTGCGGCTAGCAAGACACGAAATCACCGCATCGACGGCTGGCAGGTGCTCGCTCCAATCAGCGTCCTCAACAACATCGGCTTCGATAACCGTCACCGCCTGTCGTATTGCCTCGGGTAGTGGACGTCCGGGGCGAACCAACGCCACCACATCCACGCGACGCGCCACTAGCTCTCGCAGCACCGCTGCACCCATATAGCCCGTAGCACCTGCCACTAATACTCGCACGCGTCACCTCACCGCCTTTGATTTCACCGTAGGCGCGGCAACGGTATTCGTCAATAGGGTAAAAAGGGCTATTCCTGTCGCAGTAGGGCAACCTGCTCACCACCTTCTTTCTGCAGGAAGATTCGCTAGAGTACCGGCCTAGTCAACCAGATCTGTGTAAGCAGCATGAACTCGCAATCGCCGCAAATCGCTACCGCTG